>Ga0209483_1000049_pt1 | contig 121833 bp, 103 predicted proteins | sample NGEPerA_FD_184508 | JGI IMG/M metagenome (GOLD analysis project Ga0209483, IMG submission 184508) | Arctic peat soil microbial communities from the Barrow Environmental Observatory site, Barrow, Alaska, USA - NGEE PermafrostL2-A... | ecosystem: Environmental > Terrestrial > Soil > Wetlands >... | reverse complement strand
GAATTGAGGCCGGCGCTTGCGCTCGCTGCTGGAAAAGTTGGCGTGCCGCTGACGCTGGCGGCGGCGGCGGTCGCCGCCGGATTTCTGTCGTTCCTGCCGACCGATTACCGTGGCGTTTCCGAACTGGGCCAGATAGCCGGCGTTGGCATGGTCGTCGCTTTCGTAACCAGCATTACTTTCCTGCCGGCCCTCATCACGGTCATGAATCCGGCGGGCGAGCCAGACGACATCGGCTATCGGGCGCTGGCGCCGGTCGACCGCTTTCTGCAACGAAATCGCGTCGCCGTCATTGCGACGACGATCGCGATCGCGGTTGCCGGTCTGCCGCTGTTATATTTCCTCACCTTTGATTTCGATCCGATCCATTTGCGCAGCCCGAAAACCGAATCGATTTCGACATTGCTCGATCTCGGCAACGACCCGCGCGTCGGCATCAATTCGATCAACGTGATCGAGCCATCGATCGACCGAGCGACGGCCGCCGCTGCCCGGCTGCAAAAGCTGCCGCGGGTTGAGCGTGTGCTGACCCTCAACAGCTTCATTCCGCAGGATCAGGACAAGAAGCTGGCGCTCATTCACGAATTCGCCACCACCATGGAGCCAGCCTTGGCGCCGCCGACGGGAAAGCCACCGACCGATGCGCAGAATATCGCGGCGCTGGCCGGTATCGCCGCGCAATTAACGACGATGGCCGGCAGTGCGACCGGACCGGGCGCCAATGCCGCCAAACGGCTTGCCGACGCAACATCGCGCCTGGCGCAAGCTGGAACGGCAGTGCGCGAAGTAGTGCAATCGGCTTTTATTGTACCGCTCGATACCGATGTTGTCGCGTTGCGGGCCAATCTGAAGGCATCCAAGGTGACGGCTGATAATCTGCCGGAGATTCTCAAGCGCCAATGGCTGGCGCCTGACGGGCGCGCCCGCGCCGAGGTCGCGCCTAAAGGCGACACCAATGACACCGAGGTGTTGCGCGGCTTTGCGCGCGCCGTGCTGGCGGTCTATCCAAACGCGACCGGCGGTCCGATTTCCATTCTGGAATCCGGCAACACGGTAGTGTCGGCCTTCATCCAGGCCGGCATCTATTCGCTGCTGTCGATCGCGATCCTGTTATGGATCGTGCTAGGGCGCTTCGGCGACGTACTGCTGACTTTGGTGCCGCTGCTGCTCGCCGGCGTCGTCACGCTCGAACTATGCGTCTTGATCGGCATGCCGCTGAATTTCGCCAATATCATCGCGTTGCCGCTGCTGCTCGGCGTCGGCGTGGCTTTCAAGATCTATTACATCATGGCCTGGCGGGCAGGGCGTACCGATCTGTTGCAGTCCAGTCTGACGCGCGCGGTGATCTGGAGCGCGCTCACGACCGCGACCGCGTTCGGCAGCCTGTGGCTTTCGCAGCATCCGGGCACATCGTCGATGGGCAAACTTCTCGCGCTATCGCTGATATGTACGCTGTTCGCCGCGGTTCTGTTTCAGCCGGCGCTAATGGGCAAGCCCCGGGATCCCGGCAACCCGTGAGCAAATGTCGGCGGCGGGCTCCGCGTCGAGCGTTTCGGGCGTCACCGCGGCGTTGCCGCTTCCGGTAGCGCCCGGCTGGCCGGAGGGCGGATTGTTGGCGGGCGGCTTGGCGCTTTGCGCTATGCCATTTTGCCTGCTGGCCTGCGGCTTCGCCGGCTTCTGTTTATTGAGTTTCTGCTTGGGGCCGGGCGGCGCCAATGTTTGGTCTGCGCGCTCGGAGTCGGATGGTCCCAGGCGGCTCCAGTTTTCTCCGCCGCACAGGAACCCCAGCACGCAGCCCTGAACTTTCAGAGTGTTGGGGTCGAGCAGACTGATGCTGGCGTCGTATTTGCGGCCGTCTTCGGAATTGTAGATTTCACCTTGCCATTTATTGGGCTCGGACTGGTTCATGCCGAGCAGGATCGGGATGCCGAGGGTCGGGCGCGTGCTCAGCCCCTTGTCTGGGTTTTTCCTGTCGATGCCGGGGCGGGCCTCCCAGGAAACGACACCCCACATCCGGTTGTCGCAGTCGACAATGCGGATGCGCGCGACTTTTTTGGCCACCAGCCATTCGCCGGTCGGGTCGGGTGGTGGCGGGTTCTCGGCTTTTTGTGCAAAAGCCGCGCCATTCGCCAGAAATAGGGCGGCAAACAGGACGGACAGCGCGCCTCTCGGGCGATTTTCAAAATGCACGGGAAATTCATCCTCCCAATGAAGGCCTTGTCCGACCAGCCAACGCCGACGGTGGCTTTTCGGGTCCGCTGCAATTCATGCCAGAAGATCGGCTTTATGGCGGCAGCGGAATAATGGAACTTCGAAATGCCGGCGCCGTTGTTCCCGCATGGAACTGGGCGGTACTTCCGGGCGAGGAACGGCAGGATGAGCGTGCAGGATATCGTCGTCTTGCCGCGGCCGCCGGCGCCTATGCCGCGCGTCCGCCCGCTGGGACCGATCGCGTTACTACGGGTCCTGGCGCGCAATCCGATATCGAGGCCTGGACGCAGGCGCATTTCGAAAAGCCGATCGTCACCGGCGGTTTGTCTATCGGGCGCGTCGCTGTGATCAGCGACCCGGAGGCGATCCGCCGCGTCCTGATGACGAACAGCGCCAATTATGAAAAGGACTGGTTGCAACGGCGCGTGCTCTCTGTCGGTCTGTCGAATGGCCTCCTGACCGCCGAAGGCCATCAATGGAAGATTCAGCGCCGCGCGCTGGCGCCGCTGTTTTCGCGCAAGACGGTCACGGCCTTCACCGAAGCGATGATGCAAGCGGCGCAGGAGCTGGTTGAGCGCCTGCGCGCAAGCCACGGCGAGGAAGTCGATTTTGCCGCCGAGGCCAGTCGCGTCACGCTCGATGTGCTGGAGCGCACGATCTTCTCGGATGGCTTCGGGCGCGACCCGGGCGAAATCCGGCGCGCGATGAAAGTCTATTTTGAAACCATCGGCCGCATCGATCCGCTCGATGTGTTCGGCGTTCCGGCTTTCGTGCCGCGCCCCAATTTGTGGAAACTCAAGCCGACGCTGCGGCTGTTCGAGAACGCCGTCAATTCCTTGATCGCGGCGCGCAGAGAACGTCTCGCCAGCGATCCGGCAGGCGTGCCGCGCGATATTTTGACTTTGCTGCTGGAGGCGCGCGACCCAGACACTGGCACGCCTTTGAGCGAAATTGAAATCCGGGCCAATATCCTGACTTTTATCGCCGCTGGGCAGGAGACCACCGCCAATTGTCTAAGCTGGTCGCTGTATCTGCTGTCACAGTCGCCGGAATGGTCGCGGCGGGTGCGGGCCGAGGCCGATCGTGAACTTGATAGCGGTATTGATGGTCTCGCCGGCCGGCTGGTCGAAACGCGGGCCGTGATTGACGAGGCCAATCGGCTGTTTCCCCCGATTGCCGCTATCAGCCGGCAAGCGCTCGGTTCGGACACACTCGCGGGCACTACCATCAAGGCGGGGACCATGGTCGTGATCGCACCTTATGTCCTGCACCGCCATCGTACCTTATGGGACAAGCCGGACCATTTCGATCCCACGCGGTTTCTGCCGGGGCGCGCGCAAGCTGTGCATCGCTTCGCCTATCTGCCCTTTGGTGTCGGCCCGCGCACCTGCATTGGTGCAAGCTTCGCCCTTCAGGAAGCCTCGCTAGTGCTGGCGACGATTGCGAGAAATTTCACACTGGAACTGGCGCCGGGCCACAAAATTTGGCCCGAACAGAAAGTCACCCTTCGTCCAAAAGGTGGCCTGCCGATGATCGTCGGCAACAGGTAATGTGGCGATTATTCGCCGTGCGATTTGAGCACCTCTTGGCAGGCTTTTTTGAGTTTTTCGCGGTGCGCTTGCAAACAGGCCAGAACGGCGAACGTCGCCGGGATGTCGTCGCGGCAGAATTCGACGGCATCCGGACTACAGGCAGCCTGCTCCTCCGCGGTTCCGGTGAAGAGACCGCCGGATGGCGCGGGGTTGGACTTATCGGCTTGCGCCCACCCGCTTGCGCTCGAAAGCAACATTATCAAGACGGCTGCGCCTGTGCGGATCAGTGGCATTCTACCGTTCCTTCAAAGAGGGCCTAGTGGTTAGACCATGGCCTAACAGACGAGCCGCCACCTCTGTTCCGCCGGAACCTGCGTTAGGTGCACGTGTTGTCGGGGAGGCTCGCGGAAATCTCGCATTGCAACAACGCGGCGCAAACAGGGCGTGACACAATGAGACATGTAAGTCGAAACAGCGGCCTCTATGGCCGACTGGCTACTGCCGCTTTGATCGTCGGCGTCTCGGGATCGGCTTTCGCTCTCGAAGCGGGGCCATTTGCGCGGCTGGCCGGGCAATGGCGTGGCAGCGGGACGATTGCGCTGGTCGACGGTTCTCAGGAGCCGATAAAATGCCGCGCCTCTTATGATGTTTTGGACAAACAACGCCGTCTGCAACTGAACATTCGCTGCGCCAGCGACAGTTACAATTTCGATTTGCGTGGAAGTGCGATGTTAGACGGTCGCACCGTGACCGGCTCCTGGAGCGAGACCGCGCGCAATGCCGCCGGCAAGATTTCCGGAAGCGCCCGCGGTGATAAAATCGATGTGGTGGCGAACGGCCCGGGGTTTACCGCCGACCTGACACTGCTGACGCGCGGTGACCGGCAAACAGTCGGCATCAAGTCGAAGGAGCCTCAGAGCAGCCTACAAACAGTCACCATCGAGCTGACGCGCGGTTAACCCGCGATATTCAGAGCGTTTTCGAGCGAAGTGGGTACCGGTTCGCATGAAGAAAACGCGATAAAATAAAAGCTAGAGCCCCGGCTTTGATTCCATCAAAGCCGGAAAGGCTCTAGGGCGCGGTTTATTCGGCTCTTGCCCGCGCCGACAGCCGGCGCGACCTGGCTCGCACGGCCTTGCTCAACAACGTGGCCACGGGCCGCAAGATAAAAAGATCGGCAAATAGGGCCGCGATCATGGCGAAGGCGCTGAGCCAGCCAAACAGACGCAGCGACGGCAGGCTTGAGAGCACCATCATCGCCAAGGCACAGGCGAGCACTGCCGACGTCACGATCAGCGGCGGTCCGACCAGGATGGTGGCGCGTTCGACGCCGATCGCGGGGTCGGGCTCGGTGTCCTCGATTTGAAGGCGGTTGAGGAAGTGGATGGTGGCGCTCAAGCCCAAACCGAACGAAACCGTCAGGGCAATGACACTCGCAAACTGCAAGCCTTTGCCGGTCAGCCACAGCACGCTGCCGGCCAGTACGATCGGGAAAAGACCGGGCAGGATACTGACCAGCATGATCACCGGCGAACGGAATGCCAGCCCGATAAAAACCGCCACGAAGACAATCTCAATGGTCAGGCCATCGCTGAGTTTGTCGATCATGATCGCGCTGTTGCGCGCGGCAATCGCCGACAGTCCGGTGACCGCCATTTTGTAGCCCGGATATTTGGCGCGCAGGGCCGCCAGCGTGTGATCGAGCGTATCGACGATCGGCAAAAGATTTGCCGCGTCGGCGTCGGGTACACGGCCACTGACGATCGCCGCATCCTGCTTTTGCGAAATAAAGCGTCGCGTTAGATATGGCGGTAGCAAATCGACATATTGCTTGAGCGTGGCGACGTCCGATTTTCCGGCTTTGCCCGCCAGCCACTGTCGCAACGTTTCCAGCGACCAGACATTACCGATACCTTTCTGGTTTTGCAGCAGATGATGCACGTCGGTGAGCGCGGCGAGCGTTTCCGGCGAATACAGCGACTGGCCGGCGGGAAACTCGATCAGAACGTCGATCGGATTGGAGCCGGTGAGTTCGGCATCGATGCGTTGGCTGGCGCGGGTGGCTTGTTCATGGTCCGGTACCTGGTCGGCGAGCCGGTAGCGCGGCTGCAACTGGGCATAGCCTATAGACAGCGCGACGACGACAAGCACGCTCGCCAGCGTGTATAGGCCCGGCCGGCGGACCATATTGACGGCGATCCATCTGCAAAGGCGGCGCAGACCGTCGAAGCCGCTGTCGGCGCCGCGCACGCTCGAAACGAATGACGCCTCACCGCGAATGAGAAGGACGCCAAGCATCGGGACGAAGGTCAGCACGGCCAGCATGGCGATCACGGTGGCTATCAGCCCGGCTTCGCCGAAAGCGCGGATCAGGTCCGACTCGGAAAATTGCAGCGCTATGAATGACACGCCGGCGGTGGCGTGCGTGAGGACGCAGGCCGGTCCCACGATGTAGAGCGCGTTGCGGAAGGCCAGCGCCTTGTCGTCGCCGGCCAGCAGCCGATCGCGGGCGGCAAAAGTGAGCTGCATGCTGTCGGAAAAGCTGATGACCATGATCAGCGGTGTCATGACGTTCAGGAAGATGTTGAGACGGAAATCGAGCCAACCGAGCGCGCCTAGCGAGAGAAGAATGGCCGCGAGCGGCGGCGCCGCCGCGATGATCATGAAAGATACGCGCCGGAAAAAGATGACGGCGATCAGGCAGCCGATCAAAAAGCCGAGCCCGTTATAGAGCAGCCGGTCGTGCTCGATCGCATGGCGGGTTTCAAGTTGCATCACCGGGATGCCCGACAGCGAACCGGTCAGTCCGCTGCCGGCAAGATCCTGGTTGACCGTCGTTCTTATCTCGCCGACGAGGCCTGAAAGGCTGCCGCTGGCCGTGGACTTTGAGTTGAGCGCCAGCACCATGAGGGCCAGTTTGCCGTCGGGCGAAACCAGCTTGTTGCGGATTATTTCATTGGCCATCACCTTGCCGATCAGCGCGTTGTAGGCTTCGCCCTGCGGCAGCGGGTCGGGGAAAAGCGGCGCCGGAATGCCATTACCTTCAGGCGGCTGGCGCGCCGAAAACAGCGAGATGATGCCGCGCGTGCCGTCGATGAGTTGGAGGTCGGTGACCAAAGCACGCAACTTTTGCAGCGACGGCCGCTGCAAGAGCGAGTTGCCTTCGACGACGATCAATACATCGTATTCGGCGGAGGGAAAGCGGCGGCTGACGTCTTCGTAGGTCTTGTATTCGGCGGTATCGGAACGGAAAAGTTGGCTCAGCGAGTCGTCGACCTTGAGCCGCATGAAACCGACCGCCGCGAGTGCGCACAGCAGGACGAAAATCGCCACGCTGATATAAGGCCGCGTGAGGGAGAGAAGCCCGATGCGTTCGATACCGAGCGCAAGGTTCCTTGGTTTGATCGGACGAGTGGGGACGACATCGCCGGCCGGCGATGTCGGTTCGTTTGTCATAGATGCATCGCTTCGGCGGCGCGCTTGACCTGCGGCGCCGCGCGCGTTCCAACGCCGAAGCGGCGCTCGATGTAGTCGGTGACCATTTTCTTGAAGTCTGTAGTCAGCGTCGGGCCGCGTAAGGTCGCGACCTTCTTGCCATCGACGAAAACAGGCGCGGTCGGCTGCTCGCCGGTGCCGGGCAGCGATATGCCGATGTCGGCGTGCTTGCTCTCGCCCGGGCCGTTGACGATGCAACCCATGACCGCGACGTTGAGTGTCTCGACGCCGGGATAGCGCGTCTTCCATTCCGGCATCGAGGTGCGGATGAAGCCCTGAATATCGGAGGCGAGTTCCTGGAACGTGGTCGAGGTGGTACGGCCGCAACCCGGACAGGCGGCGACCAGCGGCACGAAAGTGCGCAAGCCCATGGTCTGCAATAGTTCCTGCGCCACCTGCACTTCCAACGTGCGGTCGCCGTTCGGTTCCGGCGTGAGCGAAACGCGTACGGTGTCGCCTATTCCAGCCTGCAACAGCACGCCCATCGCCGCCGACGAGGCAACGATGCCCTTCGAGCCCATGCCGGCTTCGGTGAGGCCGAGATGCAGCGCGTAATCGCAGCGGCGGGCCAATTCCGTATAGCAGGCGATCAAATCCTGCACGGCGGAGACTTTGGCCGACAGGATGATACGGTTTTTCGGCAGGCCGATGTCTTCGGCGCGTGCGGCCGAATGCAGCGCCGACTGCACCATCGTTTCGTGCATGACCGCGCGCGCTTCGAGCGGCGTGGGCTGCTTGGAGTTCTCGTCCATCAGCTTGGTGAGCAGTTCCTGATCGAGCGAGCCCCAATTGACGCCGATGCGCACCGGCTTGCCGTGTTTGATCGCCATCTCGACGATCTGGGTGAATTGCGGATCGCGCTTGTTCTTGAAGCCGACATTGCCGGGATTGATGCGGTATTTATCCAGCGCCTCGGCGCAAGCCGGATAGTCGGTGAGCAACGTGTGGCCGTTGTAATGGAAGTCGCCGACGATCGGCACCGACACATTCATTTGCGCCAACCGCTCCTTGATGCGCGGCACGGCTTCCGCCGCCTCGGGGCGATCGACGGTGATGCGGACCAGTTCGGAACCGGCACGCGCCAAGGCCGCGACTTGCCGCGCCGTGCTCTCGACATCGGCGGTGTCGGTATTGGTCATCGACTGCACGACGACAGGCGCGCCGCCGCCGACCATGACACCGTTGACATCCACCGCCGTCGCCTGGCGTCGCACAGGGCCCGCTCCCGTTATGCTGTTATGCGAGGCAGACCGTCCAGTAGCCGACATTGAGCAAATCCCCGAATGCGTAGGTCCCTGACCCGAAAGAGATAGCTCGGAAACGCAGGCGCTGCCGTTTAAGTTCCAGCGGCGGCCCAGCAGCCGCCTCCGGGGATGCGGAAGGCGGCTTCAATGAGCTGGGCCGCCGCTTAGATCGTCTTGAAAGCTGCCACGAACACGGTCTGAAAAATAATTCCGGCCTCCAAGCCCGCTATACGCCGCCCATTCAGTGTTGATAGCATATCCTCATATTCACGCCCCATGTCGTCTTCGATAACGGCCTCGAATTGTTGCGGCCAGTGCCGCCCGCCCGCGGTGAGCGGCGCAAAATGACGGCCGACCGCGAATACCAGGCGCTGATTTTTCCAGAAACGCGCAAACGCAACGATGTGTCCGGCGTGCAGACCGGAAACGCGCAATGGCTCGTAGGTGCCATTGGCAAACAGGCCCGCAAATTGCCGTCGTAAACGCAGCAACGCGTGCGTCAAGTTGAGTTTGATGCGTCCGTCCTGCCAATACGATGCGAGCGCATCCCAATCGGGCGGGCCGGCGATCAGAGCTTTTGGCCGTACCGCAAAATCGACGGCGCGGCGGTTGTCGGGATCGACCAGCGAAAGATCCCAGAATTCAGTGCCTTGATAGAAGTCCGGTACGCCAGGCATGAACGCCTTCAACGCCAATTGCGACAGGCCATTAAGTGTGCCGATCAGGCTCGTGCGGGCGGCGAATGCCGCAAATGATGTCAGGAACGGAAGTGAGACCCGCGGGTCGAGCAGCCCGCCAATGAAGTCCGTCAGCGCCTTTTCATAATCTTCGTTCGGGTTGGACCAGCTTGTTTCCTGCTTGCCTTCGCGCGCGGCCTTGATCGCGTAAGCTCGCATGCGTTCGACTAGCTCTTCGCTCGTTTCGCCGGGCCATGTGCCGATGAGGGCCTGGTAGATCATGTATTCATGCGCCGCGCTTGGCCGTCGTTTGCCGTCTTGCTGGCGGATAAGAGATCCGTTCTGTCCGCGCCATTGTTTCACCGCCGTGTTCCAGTCTTCGGCCAGTTCCGAAAGCGCGAGAATCCGCGCGCGGGCGTCTTCGCCGCGTTTGGTGTCGTGCGTGGCCGTGGCGGTGAGGCTATGGGGTGTGGTCTCGACCCGGCGCCGCTGTAGGGCATGGAAGCCGTCGATGGGCAGGGCGGCGGCGTCGGGACGGCCGCCGACTTCATTGAACGCGAGCAGGCGGTGGTCGCGATAAAAGAGCGTATCCTCCATTGCCTTGGCCATCAGCGGTCCGGTGAATTGCTGTAGCTTGAGGGCGAAATTGCGCACGCGCGGTGCGCTGTAGCCGGGGTCGTGCGCGAGATCGAGCGTGACGGCGCTTAGAAGAAAGTCGAAGATTTGAGGGTCGGGACCAGACCAGCGCGATCGCGCGTGGGCAATGATTGCTTCGATCGTCGTTCGGTCTTCCTGTGACGCACCGGCGGCCGTGACATAAGTGCGGTAGACCGGAAATTCCAGCACGTAATATAGAAGCGCTTCGCGCAAGCGGTTGAGCGTATAATCGCGCGTGCTGAAATGGCCGGCGGCGATGCGCGCGAGTGAAAGCGACAACACCGTGAATTCGCTCGCCAGCATGGTCTCCACCACGCGCCGTTTGGCGGCTTCCAGCATCTCGTGGGTGGAGGCCTTTTCGCCGGTGAATTTGCGCCATGTCGCCTCGAGCGGCGCAAGACCAGCGCCGTCGGCCAATACTCGCGAAATCACGTTGAGCCATTCGTAACCGGTGGTGCCGGCAACTCCGGCGAAAGCCGGCATGGTCTCGTGTTCGGCCAATATCTTCTCGACCACGACGTAGAACGGCGTGCGTGCCGCTTTGCCGCGCGCCTTTTGGATCAATTGCTTGAGACGCTTGGCGTATTGCGCCGGGTCGCGCAGGCCGTCGATGTGATCGAGGCGCAAGCCTTGCAACATTCCATCTGCGATCAGGCGCTCGACCCGTTCGTGCACGCCGCGGAACACGACCGGCTGCTCGACCCGCAGGCCCGCCAGTTCATCGATGTCGAAAAAACGCCGATAGTTGATCGCCGCGAAAGCCACGCGCCAATAGGCGACGCGATAGTTTTGCCGTTCGAGCAGGCGGTGCAGACTGGCGGCGGCAGCTTCATCTTCGTTGCGATAGGCAACAAGCCCGCGCTCGATTACGGCGGTAGCGCCGGGCATCTCCGACAGCCGCTTCTTGAGTTCAGGCGCGGCGCGATAGGACGGCGATTTCGGCCGCGAATAGTCGCCGGCCAAAGCCAGCAGTGCCTGGCCGACCGGCTCGTCGGCAGCGCCGGCCGCCGCCACCGCCGTTCGGATGATCTCGTTATAGCGCCGCGGATTGATCGGCAGCTTGTGATCGAAATACCAGGCCGCGAAGCTGCCCGCTTCGCCGTCGTATTTGAGAACGATCTCACCGCTTCGCAGCGCGTCGCCATAAGGCTGGCCCAGGATCGGCAACAGCACGCCGGGATGATGGCGGAACGGCAGCGCCTCCCAGTCGATATCGAAAACGATGGCGTAAGGCGACTCCTTGCCCCATTCCAGCACGTCGAGCCACCACGCGTTGTCGGAGTGCCCGACGCCCATATGATTGGGCACGAAGTCGAGGATCAGGCCGAGATCATATTGTTTGAGCGCAGCGCTCAACCGCGCAAAGGCGTCCTCGCCGCCAAGCTCAGGGTTGAGCTGGCTATGATCGACGATGTCGTAGCCATGCGTGCTGCCGGGCCGCGCTTTCAAAAAGGGCGAGGCATAAACATGCGTGATGCCGAGTTCTTTAAGGTATGGCGCCAACGCGGCCGCGTCGTCGAAGGTGAAATCCTTGGTCAGTTGCAGGCGATAGGTCGCAAGCGGCACGGCGGGAGGCATGGCGTCAGCCTCCGATCGCGGCATAAACCGACCATGGCGGAAGTTCGCGCGGGGGAGGGCCGCCCCAAATCGGATCGCCCCAGTTCAAGGGTTCCGGGCGCGCACTCGTGGCATCAGACAGATTGGCCATGAGCATGAGTGCCTTGTCGTTTGCCGGCCAGCGCGCTCGCAGAAGGCCGGCTTGAAACGTCGCTTCGCCTTTGCCTTTCATCTTTGGCAGCAGCGGCACGATAGACTTCCTTCGCACGCCAAGCAGCTCGCGTGTCAGCGTCAGTCTGCCGGCGTGCGCCGGCTGCTCAATTGCTTTCCAATCGAGAACCGCGGCGTCGCGGGTGGTCCTGGCCAAAGGATCGGGAATTTCATCGCCGTATTTGGCGTAAGCCTCGGCGAATTCGCGCTTGCGTCCTTGCCGGACCGCGTCGGCGAGTTCGCCTTTAAAGTCGCAAAAGAAAGGAAAGGATTCGGTCGCGCCCCATTCCTCGCCCATAAACAAGAGCGGCGGCGAAGGTTGCAGCAGCAGAATGCTGAGCGCCGCCTCAAGCGCCGCGGACTTTGCCAAAGTGGAAAGCCGCTCGCCGAGCGGACGATTGCCAATCTGGTCATGGTTCTGGATAAAGTTGACGAACGCGGCGCGCGGTAGACCGCCGCTCGGCTCGCCGCGCGATTTGTTGTCGCGATGAGGCGACGGCTCGCCTTGATAGGCAAAGCCCTCCGCCAGCGTGCGCACAATATGCCGCTCCATATCGCGGTAATCGCTGTAATAGCCTTGGCTCTCCCCGGTCAGCAGTACATGCCAGGCGTGGTGATAATCGTCGTTCCATTGCGCGCGATAGCGGCCCGCTGGCGGGTCTTCGTCGGGCGCAAGCAGACTGGAGCGATTGTCATCGTTTTCCAAAACAAGATGAATGTGCCGGCGGGCCTCGCGCGCGAGCGCGCCTACCGCTCTGCTGAGGTCGGATAACAATGAAGGTTCGCCCGGCGTCACGATGGCGTGGACGGCATCGAGCCGCAGCCCGTCGAAGCGATAGTCGCGCAGCCAATGCAGCGCGTTCTCGATGGCGAAGGCGCGCACTTCCGGCACACGATAGTCGATGGCTCCGCCCCAGGGCGTATGCGCATCCGAAAAGAAGGTGGGCGCGATACGGCCGAGATAATTTCCTTCGGGGCCGAAGTGATTGTAGACGACGTCGAGAAATACCATCAGTCCGCGCGCATGCGCGGCATCGATCAATGCTTTGAGATCTTCTGGGCGGCCGTAAATGGAATCGGACGCGTAAGGCAGAACGCCGTCATAGCCCCAGTTCCAGCGGTCGGGAAAATCTGACAACGGCATCAGTTCAAGCGCGGTGATGCCGGTGTTGGCCAGATGATCGAGCTTTTCGATCATCGCGCGGTAGGTGCCGCCGGGCGTGAAAGTCCCGACATGAGCTTCAAGAAACACTGCCTGCTCCCAGGGCAAGCCCTTCCATTCCGTCTGCCAACGGTAGTCATGATCGATGACCTCGCTCGGTCCGGCGATGTCGTCGGGCTGAAAATGCGAGGCGGGATCTGGAATGTCGAGTTCGCCGTCGATCCGAAAGCGGTAACGCGTCCCGGCCTTGGCTTCTGCCACATGCACTTCAAACCAGCCGCCATTTTTATTCATGTCGTGCGGCGCATCGAGCAACAATTCGACTTTGTGCGCCGCCGGCGCCCACAGCCGGAAGGTGACGCCTTCGTCCGACAGTACGGGGCCGAACATGCTTGTCGACGTCACGGCCGGCCTGCGAAAACGAGGATCGAGCTGGGTTTGACCGTCCACGGCGATCCGGTGTCGCCGGGAATGCTTTGCGGCTCGCCGTGCGCGGTGTCGAGCAAGTTATGCCATCTGGTCGCCCCGGGCCATTCGGGAAAGGTGAACTCGACGTCCTCCGCTACGCCGTTCATGACCACAAATAGCGGCTCGCCTGTGTCGGTGGGCGGGCCGAGAATGTAAGAAAGAAAGCGCCCTTCCGGAAAATGCCAATCCTCTTCGGTCATTTCCTGCGCGGCGGGCGTAAGCCACTTTACGTCGTAGGAGCAATTGTCCTTCTTGCCGGCAAGCCAGTGGTCGGCCGAGATCTGCGGAAAGCGGTCGCGCAGTCTCGCCATCTGGCCGACGAAAGCGGTCAGATCGTCGTCGCCGCCGAGCTTCGACCAGTCGACCCAGCCGGTTTCATTGTCCTGGCAATAGGTATTGTTGTTGCCGCTCTGACTGTTGGCAACCTCGTCACCCGCGAGCAGCAGCGGAATGCCGCGCGCCAAAAACAGACAGGCAATTTGATTCCGCCGCAATTGCCGGCGGCGGCTCCGGACATCGGGGTCGTCGGTCGGGCCCTCGACACCGCAATTGATGCTGACATTGTCGTCGGAGCCGTCGCGGTTGTCTTCGCCATTGGCCTCGTTGTGCTTGTGTTCGTAGCTGACCAGATCGGCGAGGGTAAAACCGTCATGCACCGTCACATGATTGATGCTGGTGCGCGGGCCGCGGCCGTCGTGCTGGAATTGCACGGACGAGGCGGTCATAGCCTGGGCGAGGTCGCCGATGGCCCCGCCGTCGCCGCGCCAGAACCGCCGCAGCGTCTTGCGGTAGACGTCGTTCCACTCCGACCAGCCATTTGGAAAACCGCCGACCTGATAACCGCCGGCGCCGATGTCCCACGGCTCGGCAATCATCTTGACGTTGGCCAGCACCGGATCCTGTCGCACAGCGGCAAAGAATGGCGCATTACGGTCGAAGTCCGGCCCGCGCCCAAGCGTCGAGGCCAGATCGAAACGGAAGCCGTCGACGTGATAGGCCTCAACCCAATGGCGCAGCGAATCCATCACCATCTGCAAGACGCGCGGATGAGCGAGCCTGAGTGAATTGCCGGTGCCGGTGAAGTCGTCGTAATAGCGCGGTTCGTCCGGCATCAGCCAATAGTAAGAGGCGTTGTCGATTCCGCGATAGCAGAGCGTGGGGCCGAGGTGGTTGCCTTCGCAGGTGTGGTTGTAGACGACGTCAAGAATGACCTCGATACCGGCATCGTGCAGCGCCGCCACCGTGCCGCGGAAGGCGGTAATCTCGTCGCCGCTTGCGTAGCGCGCCTCGGGCGTGAAATAGCTCAGCGTGTTATAGCCCCAGTAATTGCGCAGACCTTTGTCGAGCAAATGGCGGTCATCGAGAAAAGCGTGGATCGGCAATAGCTCGACGGCGGTCACACCGAGTTTGCGCAAATGGTCGATCATGCCGGGTTCGGACAAGCCGCGATAAGTCCCGCCCGCTTCCGCCGGAAGTTCGGCGCGCTGCTGCGTCAGGCCTTTGATATGCGCCTCGTAGATGATCGTATCTTCCCAGCGCGTCTGCGGGCGCGACGCGTGGCCCCAGGTATGCGCCGGATCGACGACCACCGATTTGTACATATTGCGGGCGTTGTCGCGCTTGTCGATTGCCAGGTCTTGCTGCTTGTTGCCCGCCTTGTAGCCGAAATGCGCATCGTTCCAGGCGAACTGGCCGCCAAGCTGCTTGCTATAAGGATCGATCAAAAGTTTGTGCGGATTGAACCGGTGTCCGGCGCCGGGATCGTAAGGCCCGTGCACGCGATAACCGTATAGCTGCCCGAACGCCACATGCGGCAGATAGCCATGCCAGACGTCGTCTGTGTGCTCCGGCAATGTCACCCGCTCCGTTTCGCGCCGGCCGGTTCGGTCGAACAGGCATAGTTCGACCTTCGTCGCATTGGCCGAAAATAGCGCGAAGTTTGTGCCGCGTCCGTCCCAGCTGGCGCCGAGCGGATAGGGCGCGCCGCCGGAAATCTTCCCGTTAGAACTCAGGAACGAAAAAGACGGCAGCAAGCGGTGGGATAACAACATGGAGCTCCTGACTGTCAGGCATGGCAACGGTGGAGACGGCTCCTGCGTTCCCCACATTGCCGCCGCCGTATATGGCAGAGTCCGAATTGAATATCTCGCGCCAGCGCCCGGCAAAGGGCACGCGCAGCCGGTAGCTGTGCAATACCTGCGGCGTGAAATTCACCGCAACCACGCAGCGCTCACCGGGCTCTTTGCCCTTGCGCAACCAGGCGAAGGTCGAGTTATTGGCGTCGTCGGCAACCAGCCACTCGAATCCGGCCGGGTCGCAGTCGAGCGCGTGCAGGGCGGCCGTATCGCGGTAGAGTTTATTGAGATCGCGAACCAGGCGCTGGATGCCGGCGTGCTCGGGGGTGTCGAGCAAATGCCAGGGCAGGCTGGCGTCGTGATTCCATTCGGTGTTCTGGCCAAATTCCGAGCCCATGAACATCAGCTTCTTGCCGGGATGGCCGAACATGAAGGAGTAGTAGGCGCGCAAATTTGCAAAGCGTTGCCATGGATCGCCTGGCATGCGCCCGAGGATCGATCGCTTGCCGTGCACCACTTCGTCATGCGAGAGCGGCAGGATGAAATTTTCTGAAAACGCGTAGTGCATACCGAAGAGGATCTTGCCGTGATGGTGGCGACGATAGATCGGGTCTTTTGAGATGTAATCGAGGGTGTCGTTCATCCACCCCATGTTCCATTTATAGCCAAAGCCAAGCCCGCCCCAATCGACCGGCCGCGACACCTGCGGCCAGGCGGTAGATTCCTCCGCCGCGGTGGTGGCGTTCGGAAACTGTCGGAACACTTCTGTATTGGTGCGCCGGAGAAACTCGACCGCATCGATGTTCTCGCGGCCGCCGTGCTTGTTCGGCACCCAGGCGTTGGAAGGACGGCTGTAGTCGAGATAGAGCATCGAGGCGACCGCGTCGACGCGCAATCCATCGATACCGTAGCGCTCAAGCCAGAACAGCGCGTTCGACAACAGAAAATTTGTCACTTCGACGCGCCCGTAATTGTAGATCAACGTGCCCCAGTCGAGGTGGCGGCCCTGGCGCGGGTCCTCGTGCTCGTAGAGGCCGGTGCCGTCGAAGCGGGCGAGCCCGTGCGGATCGTCGGGGAAATGACCCGGCACCCAGTCGAGGATCACGCCGAGCCCGGCTTGGTGGAGGGCATCCACCAGCGCGATGAAATCGGCCGGGGAGCCGAAGCGACTGGTCGGTGCGTAGAGGCCGGTCGGCTGATAGCCCCAGGAGCCGTCGAAGGGATGCTCGGACACCGGCAGCAGTTCGACATGAGTGTAACCCATGTCGGCGGCATAAGCAGGCAGTTCGGCGGCGAGTTCGCGGTAGGTCAGCCAGCGGTCCCCTTCGTGCGGATTGCGTCGCCAGGAACCAAGATGCACTTCGTAGATCGACATCGGCTTGTCGAGGGCGTTGATTCCATCGGGTGCGGGCGCCGGCTTCGGCAATGATACGGCGTCTACGACCACGGAAGCGGTCGAAGGTCGAATTTCCCCCGCGAAGGCGACCGGATCGGACTTCAGCGGCAGTATTTTGCCGGACCGGGCTACGATCTCATATTTGTATTTGTCACCGGCGCGGGCGCCCGGCACGAAGATTTCCCAATAGCCGTTGCCCCGCACGCGCATGGCGTGACGGCGGCCATCCCAGAAATTGAAATCGCCGACCACGCTAACGCGCTGCGCGTTTGGCGCCAGCACGACGAATGCGACGCCATCGACGCCGTCGAGCGTCATCGGATGCGCGCCGAGCTTGTCGTAAAGGCGAAGCTGGTTGCCCTCGCCGAGCAGGAACAGGTCATAGTCCGACAGCACCGGCGGGAAGCGGTAGGGGTCTTCTAGATCGACCTCATTATCCCCGAAGCGCGCGCGCAGCCGGTAATGCACGGCATCATTCACCTGACCGGCAAACAAGCCGGAATCGTCGATGCGCTCAAGTGGCTGCTCGCCACCGTCGCTGACAGCGGCGACCTGGCTGGCATCGGGCAGGAATACGCGCACCACGGTCCGGTCATTTTCGGTGTGCGGCCCGAGATAGACAAAGGGATCGGCGTGGCGGCCGTCGATGATGGCGCGGGCGGCGGGCGACAATCGGGTGACATGTTTGTTCATTGCTGGATCACTCCACGCTGGCAAAGGATGCGTAACGTCGCCTCCAGGGGGATGTGCGACCAGGCCGGCCGGTTGGTCAGTTCGTACTCGATTTCGTACAGCGCCTTTTCCAGAAGGAACCAGTCGAGCAACCGGTGCGCTTCTTCCGGATCGGAGGGCCATAGGTCGGATTCCTTGACGTTCTCGCGATAGCAGTCCCAGAAGGCGGCGCGCAGGCGTTCGCCCCAGTCGCGCATTAATGGCGCGAGGATGCTGCGGTCTTCCGCGTTCAGATCGGGGGCGCGATCGAGCGCGGCGCTGATCGCGTAGTCGATGGAGCGGATGAAGCCAGCCGCGTCCCGCGCCGGTGGGGCCTTCTGCCGGCGCTCGTCAAGCGTGCGGCGTGGCTCGCCCTCGAAGTCCAGAATATAGGCGTCGTCTTTGGCGATCAGTATCTGTCCAAGATGGAAGTCGCCGTGATGGCGTATTTTCTTGCCGCCGAAGGTCGCGCCGCGGCCTTTCTCAATATAGGCAGCGATCGCGTCCCTGTTGGCGAGCAAGATTTCCGCCATGCCGGCGACGCCTTCCGGCAGCGTACTGCTGGCGACGAGATCGAGCCGCGCTTTAGCACGGGAAGCAAGCGTATCGGTCCACTCCGCCATGTCAGCGTCGGTTATCGTTTCGGGAGCGAAGTCCGCAATGTCATCACGGCTGCCGAGCGCGAGATGAAGTTCGGCCGTTCGTTTCCCGATCTGGCTCATGCGTTGCAGGAGAACGAGGCTATCAGTCGTCTCGGTAAGGGGCTCGGCGAGATTGAGCCGTTGCTCACCCATCAGACGATCGAGCGCGGCGAGTGTCAGCGTCCAGGCGTCGCCCTGGTTTTCGATGAACTCATTGACGACGATAAGCGCGCTGCGCGTATCGCCTTCGACCAGTTCGGCCGAGCCGAGCAGGGCGGGCGCGTTCTTGAAGGATGTCTTGTCGGTGAGGAAACGGCCGATTTCGACTTCGGGATGAATACCAGGCGCCAGCCGTCGGAGTAATTTCACAACGTAGCGGTCCTCTACGATGATGCTGGTATTGGATTGCTCGCGGTCGACCAGTTTTATCTGATTGATTTCCGGCAGTTCCATCGCAGTGAAGGTGCTGGTCGGGCGGAATTCGATTTTGTGCGCGCCGCCCCCTTCGGTTGCGCCGCCATGAATTTTGGCGAGCAAGGCCGGTACGAAATTCGGTTCGCCGGCCGCATCGAGCAGCGTGCCCTCACGCGGCCCGCGCCGCACCGCCGCCAGGATCGAGCCTGGGCCGCGATCGACCGAGGTATAGCGGGTCCAGCGTGTCGCCAACGGCAGGAAATAGCGGCTGGTGCCATGCGTGCCGTGCACATCGAGGATGTTGACGAGAAAACTTTCGGCGCGATGTTCAATCGGGACCGTCGCGCTTATTTTCACCGACAGCGCACGCGTTTCCTTGTCGGCGAACCAGCGCTGGTGCGCGATAAAGCCGGGCAAAACCTCTTGTTCGAATGCCCGCCGCGTCCAACCCGAAATCAGCGACTCCCAGCCAACGCCCAGGACCAGTGTGGCTACCTCGCGCGGTAGCGACAAGCGCTCGACCGTACCTTCCTCTTTATTGAGCTGAAACCAGAAGAAACCGTAAGGCGGCAACGTCACCAGGTAAGGCAATTCACCGATGCGCGGGAAATTGACGCGCCCCAGCATTTCCTGCGGGACGCGGCCTTCCCAGGCCGACATGTCGAGTTCGACGGCCTGCGCCGAACGCGATAGATTGGCAACGCATAAAATCGCCTCGTCCCCGAGCTGGCGCACATAAGCGAGCACCGCGCGATTGGCCGGCCGCACGAAAGTGAGCGTGCCGCGGCCAAAAACCTTGCTCGATTTGCGCACGCCGATGATGCGTCGCGTCCAGTTCAAGAGCGAAGAGAGCGAGCGGCTTTGCGCCTCAACGTTGACGGCTGAAAAGCCGTAAACCGGGTCCATGATGGGGGGTAGGTAAAGCTGTGCCGGGTCGCTGCGCGAAAAGCCGCCATTGCGATCCGGCGTCCACTGCATCGGCGTGCGCACGCCATTGCGGTCGCCGAGGAAGATATTGTCGCCCATGCCGATCTCGTCGCCGTAGTAGATGATCGGTGTGCCGGGCATGGACATCAGGATTGAGTTCATCAATTCGATCTTGCGCCGGTCGTTATCCATCAATGGAGCCAGCCTGCGCCGGATGCCGACATTGATGCGCGCGCGCGGATCGATGGCGTAAGTCGACCACAGGTAATCGCGCTCGGCGTCCGTCACCATTTCGAGCGTGAGTTCATCGTGATTGCGCAGGAACATCGCCCATTGGCAGTTTTCCGGGATTTCCGGCGTCTGCCGCATGATGTCGGTGACCGGAAAACGGTCTTCCTGCGCGATCGCCATGTAAATGCGCGGCATCAGCGGGAAGTGATAGGCCATATGGCATTCGTCGCCATTGCCGAAATACTGCTGGACGTCCTCAGGCCACTGGTTGGCCTCCGCCAGCAGAATCTTGTTGGGCGCGTAGGCGTCCATTTCCGCCCGGATTTTCTTGAGGATCGCGTGGGTCTCCGGCAGATTCTCATTATTGGTGCCCTCGCGTTCGCACAGATAAGGCACGGCATCAAGACGGAAGCCATCCACGCCGGCGTCCAGCCAGCGTTTCATCACCTGCATAACGGCGCTGACTACGCGCGGGTTGTCGAAGTTCAAGTCCGGCTGATGCGAGAAGAAGCGATGCCAGTAAAATTGGCCGGCTTCCGCATCCCATGTCCAATTGGACTTTTCAGTATCTGTGAAGATAATTCGGGTACCCTGGTATTTCTGATCGCTATCGCTCCACACATACCAGTCGCGCGCGCTCGATCCTTTCGGACTGCGTTTGGCTCTTTTGAACCAAGCGTGCTGGTCGGAGGTGTGGTTGACCACCAGTTCGGTAATGACCTTGAGGTCGCGCCGCTTAGCCTCCTGCATGAAGCGGCGGAAGTCGCGCATGTTGCCGAATTGCGGGTTGATGTCGCCATAATCGGAAATGTCGTAGCCGTCGTCGCGGCCCGGGCTCGGATAGAAGGGCAACAACCAAAGCGTGGTGACGCCGAGGTCACGCAAATAATCGAGTCGTTGAGTCAGTCCTGCGAAATCGCCGATGCCATCGCCATTGCTGTCGAAGAACGCCTTGACGTGCAGCTGATAGATAATGCCGTCTTTATACCAGAGCCCGTCGTGGGCAGCGCCGGTCTGCGCATCCTCGATAATGTTGGCGCGTACATTCATGACGGCCCTAGGCGTGGCATTTGAACAGGAGGGCAGGATCGGCGGACGGGTCGATGTGCAGGCGGATACCGTTCCACTCAAGCAGGCGGCGATCGCCGGCGACGAGATTTTCGATTTCGCGCACCGGCCGGCGCGCGTCAGGCGGGCCGATCTGGGCGTCGCCGAAGTGGAACCAGAAGCCGCGCGGCTCCTCGGCAAGCGATATGACAACGGCGACGGCATTGCTGCCGTCCACCGATTCCTTGATGAAGCCGATCACGTTAGGATCGTTGGTTTGCAGGAAGCGCAAGTTTGCCGTTTGCAGCAGCGCCGGGTTTTCGCGGCGGATCGTATTGAGCTGGCGCAGATAGGCCTTGATGTTGCCGGGCTTGTTCCAGTCGCGCGTCCGGATCTCGTATTTTTCGGAATTGATGTATTCCTCGCGGTCGGGCATCGGCTCGTACTCGATCAATTCGAATCCGTTATAGACGCCGTAATTGGCGGAGAGAGTCGTAGCGAGCGCCGCGCGCGCCTTGAACAGCCAGGTTTCGCCGGCCTGTAGCTGTACGGGCAGAATGTCGGGCGTGGTGACGAAAAAATTCGGCCGGTAATATTCGCGTTCCGGATAGCCGGTCAGTTCGCTTAAATACGCCTGCAATTCGTCCTTGGTCGTGCGCCAAGTGAAATAAGTGTAGGATTGGGAGAAGCCGAGCTTGGCGAGCGCTTTCATCACTTTCGGTCGGGTAAAGGCTTCGGCCAGGAAGATTACGCCGGGGTCACGCGATTGCACCTCGCGGATGACCCATTCCCAGAACGGCAACGGCTTGGTGTGCGGGTTGTCGATGCGGAAAATACGCACGCCCTGCTTGACCCAGAACAAAAAGACGTCACGCAGCGCCATCCAAAGGCCGATGCGGTCGTCGCAGGTGAAGTCCGGATTGACGATGTCTTCGTATTTCTTCGGCGGGTTCTCGGCATATTTGATGCTGCCGTCCGGCCTCCGCTTGAACCATTCCGGATGTTCTTTCAGCCACGGATGATCCGGCGAACATTGCACGGCGATGTCCAACGCGATTTCCATCCCGTGCTGACGACACACGGAAACCAGCGTGTGAAAGTCGTCGAGCGTGCCGAGCGCTGGCTCAATGGCGTCGTGGCCGCCGTGTTCATTGCCGATCGCATAGATGCTGCCGACGTCACCGGGCTTGGCCTTGACCGCGTTGTTCTTGCCTTTGCGGTTGGTGCGGCCCACCGGGTGGATCGGCGTGAGATAAAGAACGTCGAATCCAAGGGCGGCGATTTCGGGCACGCGCACGATGCAGTCCTGGAAAGTGCCATGCCGGCCCGGCACGGTGCCCTGGCTGCGAGGAACCATTTCATACCAGGCGCCGGCGCGCGCGCGTTCGCGGTCGGCCGTAAGCGGCAGCGGAATGCTGCGGCTCAGGTCGGGACGCGCCCCGCTTTCGCTCATTGCCGCGGTGAGGCGCTCGTCAAGCAGACCGGCAAAGTCGTTATCGCCGTGAAATCTCTGCGCGGCGGCTTCCACCAGCGCGCGCGCGCCGGCATCCGACGGCATAAGCTGCATCAAGAGTTCGAGCCCTTCGCGAGCTTCAAGTTCGATATTCTGCCCGGCTTCCTGCTTGAGCAGGAATTCCTTGCGCCAGGTTGCAAACTGGTCGGTCCAGGCTTCGAGCTCGAAAATGTAAGAGCCGGGCTCCGGCGGCGTGAATTGCCCGTGCCAGCGGTCATTGGCGCGCAGCGTCATTGGCGCGCGCTGCCAGTCCGCCGCGTCCTGTCGCCGCCACAGCAAGGAAGCCGCCAGCACATCGTGGCCTTCGCGAAATATATCGGCCCAGACTTCGACCGTTTCGCCCGCCACGCGTTTAACTGCATAGCGACCGCCGTCGACGCAGGGAAAAATGTTCTCGAAGCGGAAACGCGGCCCGGTCGGGTCGGAAGGAGAACTCTCGAATGTCCTGTTCAGAAATGGACGCTCTGCCTTCACCCCGAATACTCCAGCGCGGTCGGTTTTTTGTGCTTGGTTTTGTCTCTTTGAGAGAACGGAAGGGCACAGCTAAAGTTCCATATGAGCGCCCGCCGTGCCGTCGCAGACAAGCCGCCGAGATCGTTTTCGATGCGTGATTTGGAAGAAGACGCCAAAAATCTCGGCATTGAAGCGGGATATCACGACGTTTTCGGCAACTGGCATACCGTTAGCGCCGAAACCAAGGAACGTCTCGTCAAGGCGCTCGCGACCGATCACGGCCTTGAAAGTTCCCGCATGGAATCGCCGCCGCAAAATGCCGCTCAGCGCGCGTTCCAAGGCGACGGCCGCCGCGTCTGGGGGCTGGCGGTGCAGCTTTATGCGTTACGCTCGCGCCGCAATTGGGGACATGGCGATTTTAACGATCTCAAGAACCTGATTGCCATCGTCGCACAGGCCGGCGCCGCCGCGGTCGGGCTTAATCCGCTGCATGCGCTGTTTGCGGAACGTGCGGAGCAGGCGAGCCCTTATGGACCGAACAGCCGACTGTTTCTGAACCCGCTTTATATAGATGTCGCGGCCATCCCCGAATTCGCAGGCTTGAGCGGGCAGGAAGACAAAATCTCCGACGTGCGCCAGCCGGATTTGATTGCTTACCATGATGTCGGGCGGCTGAAGCTCGCCGCTTTGCGCGCCGCCTATGATGCGTTCAGGAATTCCGCCAGCGCGGAGCGCCGCGGCGACTTCGAATTATTTCGCCGCGAGCAAGGCGAACCCTTGCTGCGCTTCGCCGCCTTCGAAGTGCTTCGCCAGAAATACGCACCTGACCCCTGGCCGCGTTGGCCACAGCCATGGCGCAGGCCCGACATTGCGACTCTTGCAGAATTTCGCGCGGAGAACGAAGACGCCTGCGCATTTCAGGAGTTCATGCAGTGGATCGCCGACCGGCAGCTCGGAGAATGTCAGCATGCCGCCCGCCGCCATGGCATGGCGATCGGTCTTTATTGCGATCTAGCGGTCGGCATCGATCCGCACGGCGCCGACGCCTGGAGCGAGCAGGACGCAGTCGTCACCGACGTGTCGATCGGCGCGCCGCCGGACGAGTTCAATCCGGCGGGGCAGAACTGGGGCCTGGCACCGTTCAATCCGCGCAGCATGTCGAAAGACGACTACGCGCCGCTGCGCCGCCTCATGCAGGCGATCATGCGCCATGCCGGCGCGGTGCGGCTCGACCACGTGCTGGGGCTCAAACGGCTATTCCTGATTCCGCATGGCAAAGGCGCCGGAGAGGGCGCTTATGTCCGCTATCCTTTCGAGGAAACGCTGCGCGTCATCGCGCAGGAGAGCAACAAGGCGCGATGCATCGTGGTCGGCGAAGACCTCGGCACCGTTCCGCAAGGCTTTCGCGACACCATGGCGCATTGGGGCTTCTGGACCTATCGGGTCATGTTGTTCGAACGCGAGCATGACGGGCGCTTTCGCGCTCCCGAGCACTATCCGGCCGAGGCGCTCGCGACTTTCAACACCCACGACCTGCCGACCTTTCGCGGCTGGATGGAAGGGCACGACCTCAGGCTGAAACATTCGCTCGGCATCGATCCCGGCGAAAACGACGAAACGCGTAATTGGTGGCGCGGCGCGTTGCGCAATCTGCTGGCCGAACGTGCGGCCGGTTATTCGGACGACGATTTTGCCGCGGTCGCGAAGGTGCTGGCGGCGACGCCGTCGCGTGTTGTGATGGTGTCGCTGGAGGATATCCTTGGCGTCACCGAGCAGATCAATATTCCCGGCACCACCGATCAGCATCCGAACTGGGCGCGCAAGCTGCCCATCGATCTCGATGAACTCGAGCAGCATGAGGGCTTGCGGCGGGTGGCGCGGGCCTTCGAAGAAGAAGGCCGCAAATCTCCTTAAGGCACCGGGACGTGCCAGATGTCGGCGGCATATTCACGGATGGCGCGGTCGGACGAAAACCAGCTCATGCGCGCCGTATTCAGAACAGCTTTGCGCCACCAGTCGTTGGGCGAATGCCACAGCCGGTCGATTGCGCGCTGGGCCTTCCAATAGGCGTCGAAGTCGGCGGCAACCATGAAGCGATCGTAACCGAGCAGAGATTGCACGATGGGCGCAAAACGTTCCGGCTCATCGGGTGAGAATTCACCGGCGGACAGGCTTTCGATTGCCTTGGCCAGACGCGGCGATGCCGCGACCGCATCGGCGCCATTGAAGCGCGCGGCTTGCCGTTCCGCCACCTCTTCAGCGGTCATGCCGAAGATGGTTACGTTGTCAGCGCCGACGTGCTCGCAGATCTCGATATTGGCCCCGTCCAGGGTGCCGATTGTGAGCGCACCGTTCAAGGCGAGTTTCATGTTGCCCGTGCCGGAGGCTTCCATGCCGGCGGTCGAAATCTGCTCGGAGAGGTCGGCGGCCGGGATGATGGCTTCGGCCAGGCTGGCGCTGTAGTTCGGCACGAACACCACTTTAAGCCGCTCGCCGATGACCGGATCGTTATTGACCACGCGCGCGATATCCCCGGCCAATTTAATGATCAGCTTGGCGCGGTCATAGCTCGCCGCCGCTTTGCCGGCAAAAATCTTGACGCGCGGGGCGAAGTCGGCGCCTGGGCTTTCACGCATCTCCTGATAAAGCGCGATGGTTTGCAGAAGATTTAATAGCTGCCGCTTGTATTCGTGGATGCGTTTGATGTGGACATCGAACAGCGCGTGCGGATCGACGCGCACGCCGGCGTGCGCGGCCAACAAAGTGGCAAGCCGTGATTTGTTGGTCATGCGCGCATAAGCATAGCGGGCGATGAATTCGCGGTCATCGGCCAGCGGCTCGATCTCTTTGAGCCGGTCGCGCTCGTCCAGCACGCTTTCGCCCAGTGTTTCGGTCAGCAGCGCGGTCAGCGATGGATTTGCTTCGTAAAGCCAGCGCCGGAAGGTGATGCCGTTGGTCTTGTTGACGATTCGTGTCGGCGCGGCGGTCGCGAGGTCTTTGAACACCGTCCGCCGCAGCAGGTCGGTATGGAGCGCGGAAACGCCATTGACGCTGTGCGTGCCGACAAAGGCTAGGTGCGCCATGCGGATGCGGCGCGTGCCGTCTTCGTGCACCAGCGAGATGTTGGCGATGTAGTCGGGCGGGGCTTCGCCGGCCTGTTTCAGATGCAGCCAGTTGATCGCGTAGATAATCTGCAGGTGACGTGGCAACAGACGTCCCAGCAATTCAACCGGCCAGCTTTCCAGCGCCTCCGGCAAAAGCGTGTGATTGGTGTAGCTCAGCGTCGCACGCGTGATGTTCCACGCTTTCGACCACTCGAGTTCATGTTCGTCCACAAGAATACGCATCAGCTCGGCCACGGCGATGGCCGGATGGGTGTCGTTGAGCTGGATGGCGGCGTGATCGGGCAGGCTGTCGAGCGATCCGATTTCGGCGAGGTGGCGGCTGATCAAGTCCTGCAAGGTCGCGGAGGTGAAAAAGAATTCCTGCCGAAGCCGCAATTCCTGTCCGGTCGCGGTGCCGTCGTTCGGGTAGAGCACGCGCGATATCGCTTCGGCACGCGCGCGCGCCGCCGTGGCGCCAACCAGATCGCCCTCGTTGAAGATCGAGAGGTGAATGGGATCGGCCGCGCGCGCCGACCAAAGTCGCAGCGCATTGGCGTGGCGGCCGCGCCAGCCCGCGATCGGCGTGTCATAGGGCGTGGCCAGCACGACCTCGTCCGGATACCAGATAGCGCGCGCCGTTGTCTCGTCGCCGCCAAGATATTCGACGGCGCCGCCGAAGCCGATGCGGTATCGAATATCCGGCCGCGCGAATTCCCACGGATTGCCGTTGACCAGCCAGTCTTCCGGGACTTCGATCTGGCGGCCGTCGACGATACGCTGTTCGAACAGACCGTTCTCGTAACGGATGCCATAGCCATAAGCCGGGATCTCAAGCGCGGCCAGGCTGTCCATGAAACAGGCGGCAAGCCGCCCAAGGCCGCCATTGCCGAGGGCTGCGTCCGGTTCGCCTTCGCGCAAGCGGTCGAGATCGACGCCCATGCTTTGCAAGGCGCGGCGCACCGGATCGACCAGGCGGAGATTGGTCAACGTGTCGAGCAGCAGGCGGCCGGTCAGAAACTCGATCGAAAGATAATAGACCCGCTTTTTCTTGAGCCGCTTGGCCTCGCGCCTAGATTTCATCCAGATGTCGATGAGCCGGTCGCGCACAGCCAATGCCGTGGCGTGATACCAGTCGTTATCGGTAGCGGAGCGGAAGCTCTTGCCGAGGCTGTAAGTGAGCTTGGCCTCGATTGCGTCGCGCAAGTCCGCTTCGAGCGCGGCGATGTCGGCGCTATCGGCGGCGCGGTGGTTCTTGAGAACGGTAATTTCGGCCAAATGCGGATTTCCCGATGCTGCGCTGGCGTGCATCCCGCGACTCTCAGCGCCAGCCTCATAAGGGTGCGCCACATGACAGAAAACGGGAAGCGGCCGCAACAGGGCAGGCAGTGGAAATCGGGCTTTCGGAACTCGTCCATCCGCGAACAGCGGCGACGGCCCATGTCGAGTTCCATTTCCGCGCCCAAATTTGGCAGAAGCTTTGCCGTTTGCAGCGCAAAAAGGCCATGCGAGAGCTTGTGACGATAGGCGCATGCCCCAGCCGACTCATCCCGGCGGAGTCCTGAAGAGCGAGAAATTTAATCAGAGTTTATTGAGCAGAAAATCAAGATTGATGCTCGGGCTTGCCCTTGCGTTTTGTGGATGCCATTTCGTCGAGTTTTTTTCGGTCATCGATTTGTACATCGACTTCGACGCGCCTTTTAAATCTTTGACTTTTTGATCGCCGCGCTTTGCGGACAGCGCGGCGCCTGCCGCCTTTTGTTGTGCCTTAGAAGTTGCGGGCATTCGGTGCGCCTCCTGTTGAAAGTTATGAGCCGAGAACACCGCCCGTTACGCGACGTGTCCGGGCTCGTCGTTCGGCGACATTTGCTCCGCTTCTTTCTTTGTCAGCGGCGCCGGCGAAAGCTTGCGTGACCCCTTGGGTCCGCCGAGATCGGCACGTGCGCGATCGTCTTCGGTCAGCCGCTGTTCGGAAGCCAATTCGGGTAACTTGGTGTTTGTGTCGGACATCTTACTCTCCGCTTCAACAAGGGTGGAACAAGGGTGGTATGCTTAGTAAGGAAACAAGATGGCCGGGTCGCGGTTCCGCGCACCCGGCCCAAGACAGGCGACGACTTCCGGAAAATAGCGCGTCAATGAACGTCCGGATTTCGACTGCAATTGAATGCGCGGACCGTCGCGGAAGGCAAGGGAGCGGAAGCCGTCCCACTTCGGTTCATACTGCTAGTTCTTGCCGATCGGGATGTCCTCGACCGACAAGGCTTCCATCGGCGCGATAGGGGGATGCAAGACCTTCTCCGGCTGGCAATGAGCAATGGATGAACTTGAACGGGCAACTCGATATAACGCTCAATGGTGCTTCCGGTTCAGTGGGGCCGGGTCGCACAGAGAAGTAAAAGCTATCTCGGATAATGTGTTAATCGAAGTTGCGATCAACCGGGGGGTATCGCATGGCAGGCATAAAAGCTGACCGCCGCGTGGAGAGCGGGCTGGAGGGCGGCTTCCGCCCCTGGACTATTGCCATTTTGTTCGTGATCCTGATGGCGGTGACGTTGATACCGATTGCAACCCATCCGTTGCCGCCATTAGCCGACTATCCAAATCACCTTGCACGAATGCATGTTATCGATGCGATCGTGTCGGACCCAGATCTCGCCCGTTTCTATACCGTGGAATGGCAGGTCATTCCGAATTTGATGATCGATCTCATCGTTGCCGCCCTGCATCGCTTCATGAACGTCTATCTGGCCGGACAAATTTATATCGTTCTCGCTTTTGTTCTGATTGCCTCCGGCACGCTCGCACTCAACCGCGCGCTCATCGGCCGCTGGTCCGCGCTGCCGCTCATCGCATTGCCGCTGCTGTATAACGGGGTGCTGCTGGTCGGCGTGATGAACTACGTATTCGGGATCGGTTTGTCTCTTTGGGCTTTGGCGGCGTGGGTGGCGTTGCGAGAACGCTGCTGGCCCTGGCGGTTCGCAGTTTCGTTGCTGTTCGCCCTGGCGCTGTTCTTCTGTCATCTGTTTGCGGTCGGACTTTATGGTCTTGGATTGCTGGCGCTTGAATTACATCGGCTTTGGTCCAGGCGTGCCCAGCCGCTGTTGCCGCGGCTGGCCGATTTTTTTGCAACCGGCCTGCCTTTTGTTCCTCTCATCCCGCTTTTAATGCTTAGCCCGACCTGGCATGTGGCGGGCGTGTCCGCTTATTGGGAATTTGGCGGCAAGTTTGAAGGGCTGATGCTGGCCTTCAACGTCTATTATCAAACGGTGGCCTATGGGATGCTGGCCATTGCTGCTATCGCGGCGGCCTACGTGTGGCGCCGTGGCGCTCTGAGCTTTCATCCGGCCGGGTGGGCCATTCTCGGTGTCAGTGTCGTCGTTTACCTTGCGATGCCTTACGCCTTGTTCGGCGCCTATCTCGCCGACCAGCGTCTGCCGATCGCGGCCGCCTTCATGGTCATCGCGTGCTTCGATGTCGAATTGCCGCAGCTATCCGCCCGCCGCGGCTTGGTGGCGTTGCTCGCATTATTGCTTGTGGCGCGGATCGTCGAAGTACAATTGGTTTGGAACCATCTTGACCGTTACACGAATGAATTCATGCAATCGGTCAAGACGATCAAGCGCGGCGCGCGTGTCCTGGTCGTTCACGGCGACCGTTCGTCGTGTAAGGAAATCAGCGATTTCAATATGGTTCATGCGGCGTCGCTGGCTACCATCGAACGTTCGGCGCTGGTTACGACTGAATTTACCGTGATAGGCAAGCAAATCCTTCACGTGCGCAAGAATTATATAAAAATCGTCGAAACAGAGGACCGCTGGCCGCCATTAGTCCCTTATTTCGTAAAGGCCGCCGATCGCCCTAGCGCGGGTGGGCCGTATTTTTGGGACCTTTGGCCGCGGCATTATGACTATGTCTACATCCTGTTCACGACGCCGCGCACGCCAAACCCAGACAGGAAACATCTGGATCTCGTCTACAGCGGTACCGAGTTTCAGCTTTATCGGGTCCTCCGATAGGCCATCCGGTCGCTGAATTGATCGGCGCCGGCGCACGTGAATATTAAATGGGGAAGCAGGCTGGCTCGCATCTTTCCGTTGCTCTATATTCCAAATAGTGCAGCGCATTGGAGGGTGTCATGCGGATATTGGCGGCGATCGGCGTACTTGCGATTATCGGTGCGGTCATTGCAGGGGCATTTTTCTTTGGCGGTTTCTACAGCGTCGCCGGCACGGCGGAGGATCCGGCCATCGTGAAATGGGCGATGATCCAGGTTCGCACCGCTTCGATCGACCGTCATGCCAAGGATACTCCGCCGGCCAGCCTTGCCGATCCGGCAAGTGTGCAGGCCGGTGCGCGCGAGTTTTTGGAGCACGGCTGCGCGAACTGTCATGGCGGGCCGGGTGTCACCTGGGCGAAGTTTTCGGAAGGGTTGCATCCCGACCCGCCCGATCTCAAAGACGTCGTGAAAGATCGCACCCCGCAACAGCTATTCTGGGTCATCAAGAACGGCATCAACATGACCGGCATGCCGAGTTTCGCGCTAGCCGGCGCCAAGGATGACGATCTGTGGAAAATCGTAGCGTTCCTGAAGCAACTGCCGTCCGTATCCGAAGCGGATTTTAAAAGCTGGACGGCTCCGGCGGCCCCGCCGGCTGCGCCGGAATCAAAGCCGTAACGCTAGCGGTGCAGGCAGGCGTGTATCCGGACCAGACGCCGGGCTGCTTGCGGAATGGCGGCGCTGGTGATTTCGCTCGCCTTGGCGGTGTCGCAGGAAAGCCAGAAATAGCCCGCGCCCGGATCGACCACGAGACGGCCGGGATTGAGCCCGGGCGCGACCAGCACTGATAGATACGGCGTCGTAGAATTCCATGCCGGCCGGTTGAGGTCTGAGCCGATCCGCTGCGACGAGACGAATTGCGGATCGCCGAGGGCCGGGTCGGCATCCGTGCCGGTGGCCAGTGCGCGCACCGCGACTTTATAGTTGGTCCACGCCCGGACAAATTTGGCAGTCTCGACGGCGTGCACCAGCATAATCAGCAAAATTGCGCCGGAGATCATGCGTGCGTTCAAGCTCCTTGCAAATGTGATTGCGATGCGTGCCAGGAACGGTAACGGCGACCGCCGCCGCGCCGCTTCCGGCATCGCAGTCACGGCAGCCAGAACGCCGAGCACGGGCGTTGCGATCAGCAGGACCGTGCGCAAATTGTAGCGTGCCTCGGCGAGCAGCGATCGGTCGAACGCGATCCAATACACGGCGAGGGCGGCGGCGCAGGCAAAGCCTGCGTATACATAAGCCCCGGCCGGGCTGAATCGCCGAAGCACGGCGACCGCAGCGCCATAGCCCGCCAGCGTCGCGAGCAGCAACAGGAAGGCGGGCTCGCCCAGGTTCCTGATGTCGATAAATTTGAACGCGGCGGCGACCAAAACGCCGGCAATATAATCGTCCGGCCGCACCGTCATCTTGACGACGAGCCAGATCGCCATCGCCAAAAGAAATGCGCCGGCCGCCCTAACAAAAATTAGCTCGCGCCAGCCGCGTAGAAATAGCGCGAAAAGAATAGCGCCGGCAAGAACGATAGCGCCTTCGTGCGTGAACACGAGCGCCAGTAACGCGGCAAACACGGCGGCCGCGCCGCGCAGATTGTTCGGGGCGCACAGGCAGACCGCCAGCGTCGGCCAGAACAGCGCATGCGCCATCCACATTTCCGTCGGCGCGCCGAACACCAGCGGGCAAAGGCATGCGGTCGAAAGACAGGCATAGCCGAAAATGCCGCGGCCGGGCGTGCGGTCGGCCGCCAGCGTCACAAGAAGGCCCAGTAGCGGCGCCGCAAAAAACAGCAATCCATAGACGAAAATGCCGGCCTGCGCGCTTCCGGTCAGGGCGACCGCGGTCTCGGCCGGAATGTAGGCAAAGACGTAAGTGAACAGGCGGCCCGAAATGTTGTGCCAGTGAAAGGCCCACGCATCCTGTGCCGCGACGGCGTATGAAAAGATCGACCCGTCGCCGTACATCTGTAGATCTGACGAGAGCCCGACCACGACATAAAGAATGGACGCGGCGATCCCGGCGGTGACGCAAAGAACATACAAGAAGCGGCGCGCCGGACAAGTTTCAAACGCGGAATTCATGGCGCCGTCCGCCCCGCCGCCGAAACGGCCACCGCGCCGGTAAGACCGGCAAGTACCGTCCAATAGGCATAGCGAAAATCCGTGGCAACGCCGACTGAGAAGAATGTCAGCAAATACAAGACGGCCGATCCACAGATGCCCAGCGCAAAGGCGCCCGGTGGGGTGTTGCGCCGGCGCCAGGCGAACAGGACCACGGCGGCATCGATAATCAGCCAGGTGCCGGGCCGTAACAGCGGCGTTGGCTTAAGCGCGTCATTCAGCGCCTTGAGTGCCATCAGGGCTGTATTATCCGCGAAAATGATCTTTGAGGCGTCGTCGAGATCCCGCGTCCACATCGTCAAGTTCTCGCCGCCGAAAAGGAAAGTCCACATGAAGACGGCGCGATGCGCCAGATAAGCGACGGGGTGACTGACGATCGCGTGTTCCCAAGCCCCGGTCAGAGCCGGCGAGGCAAAAATTTTGTCACGCTTTTCGAGGTGCTCCATCACGAACATGCACGGCTGCTGCGTCCAATAGATGTCCCATGCGATCGGCTTGTAACAGCCATCCGTGATGAGCCTGCTTTCGTCCGCGGTCCAGGAGCCAGGAAACATATTTTGCTTGGCGAAATGGGATATGCCGCCGAGATCAAAAACCATGATCGAATGCAGCGGCTGCTGCCGCGTCGCGCCCAGGACGTTATAATAGACGACCTGCACGAGCCCGAAGAGGCCAAGTGCGGCGGGCACGTAAAGAAGCGCCGCACGCTTCCAGGCAAAGCACGTGGGCCACAGCACGTAGGCTGCAAGGATTGGCGCCGCGGCGAGCGCATTCGGCCGCAGTAGGACGCCGAAGGCGAGGATACCAAATCCAAGGACCTGTACAGGCACGCGCACGCGCCGACGGCGATCGGCAACGGCATAGACGAGACCGGCCGCCAACAGCCACGCCACGGCAAACAGAACGTCACGCCAGATGATGCCGACCAGGATGAAGGCCGGGGGCGATAGGGCGAGCACCGGCACGAGCAGCGCAAGCTGGCAAGAACGTCGCGCTACCGTCAAGGCGATGACAGCGAAAGCCAGCCAATAGAGCGCCACGGTCAGGAGCAATATGCTTCCAGTCCCGGGCGCGATCGGATCGACCAAAGACCACAGCACAATCATCATCGGTGACTGCCAGTCGCCGAAAAAGCCGTTCGTCATATCTTTGTAAACGTAGAGTGCGTCAAAGGTCATGACGCCGGGGTAGAAGACATAAAGCGTCAGCGCGAAGCCAGCCGCTGTCATCGCGCCAATCAGCAGCGCCGTGCGGTTGGGTTCAGCCCAGGCGCGCATAGATGTCTCCGGAATTGGCGTCGAGAGGCAATCCGTCAAGCCAGTGCGCAATGGCGTCCATGCCGATCCAATCGTCATGCTCGAATTTTTGGCTTTCGCCCAATATTGCGTTGAACCGCGCGTAGCCGAGCGCTCCGCAGCGTTCGAGGCAGGCATGCGCAATGTCGCGCTGGATCAATGTAAACTCGAACGACAGCGCTTGAACCGGCAGGCCAAGTCCGGCCAGTGCCTCGGCCTCGAAGCCTTCAACATCGACCTTGATGAAGGCGGGCATGCCGTACTGTGCGATCAGCGCATCGATGGTTGTCAGTGCAACACGTGTGCGCTTCGACCAGATCTGGCCATGCCAGCCAGGCGCATCGGCGGCCGCGGCAATGAAATCCGTCGAAACGGTCGAGATGGTCGGATTGTCGATATTGATGCTGAGCGCGATGACGCCCGATTGACGCCCGACCGCTACGGGCTCGATTGTCACTTTCTGGTCGCGGCCATAGAACAGGCGCAACGTCTTGATCAGCGCCGGCTGTGGCTCGACCGCTACGACCCGCGCTTGCAGCCGCCGAAAGGCTGCGATGCGGTCGCCGACATGCGCACCAATGTCGAACACCAGGTCGCCCGGCCGCACGAATTGGCGATACAGCCGGTCCATGGCAGGACCATGTTGCCGGTTGCCATAATAGATCCATAACGACCGGAAAATGCCTCGTACTGTTCTGATGGCATCGAGCATTAGTCTTGGGCTAGGCCCCGCGCCATCGGCGCGTTGACCTCGATCGCGGGCAGATGCAGCGGCGTCAGCACGACCGGCACGTCCTTTTCTTCGGGAAGGCGGCAGATGCCGATTCGCGCGAACAGACGCCCGATGAGCGGCGAGGCGGTAGCAACGGCAAATGGTATTGCCAGAATAAGCCCGGCCGTTCCCATCAGCGCGAACCCGAAATCGTTCGGTGCTTTCGTGGCGACAACACCTAGTACCGTGCAGCCGGCAACTGTCTGCGGCCATAGCTGCGTCAAAGCGAGTCGCCACGGCACCGCATGACTTTGGCGCATCTGGCTATTCCAGGTAACGCCGCGCCGAAATACAAAAAGACGGGTGAGAAAAATGGTGTGGGTGAGAGCGATCAGCGGCGCCAGCAGAAGCATGAATAGCGTCTCGGCTGCGATGTTGAGGGCAAACGGGAAGGTGCCGCCGTAGGACCGCCGCGCCGAACGCGTCAGCAACACATCGATAATTGTTGCGATCTTCGGCGCGAAGGTCATCAGCATCATGATGCTGAACAAAACGGTGCCTGCGCCGGCCTTGACTGGCACATATTGCGCCGCCGGCGTATTGGAGAGGGCGAGCAGAATGGCGCCCATCGCTGTCATGGCCATCCATGCGGGCGAACCGAGATACATCTGGATCGCGAACATCAACTGGAAACGGCTGACGGGCTTCAATCCGGGCAGGCTCAACAATTGCCAATATTGCATGTTGCCTTGGCACCAGCGCAAATCGCGGCGACTGAATTCCATCAACGTCGGCGGGTTCTCTTCCCAGCTCAATCCTTCTACCGGCAGAACGCGGACTTCGTAGCCGGCCCGGCGCATCAGCACGGCCTCGACCTGGTCATGGCTGAGAACGTGACCGCTGAGTGGTCCATTGCCGGACAGAATCGGCATGCGGCAATGTGCAATGAATGGCGCAAGGCGGATGATCGCATTATGGCCCCAATACGGCCCGCAATCGCCTTGCCACCAGGTTGCGCCCAGCGTGTAGGAGCGCATGCCGAGCCGCATGCCGAATTGGAAGACGCGCGCGAACACGCTCACCGAAGGAAGGCCAATGATCAAGGTTTGCAGGATGCCCAGCGCCGGATTTGCCTGTGCGATCCGGATGAGGCGCAGCACAGCTTCGGTCGGCATGAAGCTGTCGGCGTCGAGCATGATGGCAAATTCGTGGTTGTTGCCCCAGCGATCGCAGAAATCGCGGATATTTCCGGACTTGAAGGCGGTGTTGACGGCGCGGCGGCGGTAGGTCACCGGGATGGTGCCTTGCCATTTGGCGGTAAAGGCGTCGAAGCAGGACGCCTCGGCGGCAATGATGCCGGGATCGCTGCTATCGCTGAGCAGATAGACATGAAACAGGTGTGCGACGTGCGCCCCCACAAGGCCGGTCATCAGCGGTTGCAGATTGCGGACGACCTGATCCGGACTTTCGTTGCGGATACACATCAGGATCGCCGTCGACGCGGTCACCGGCTCATCGCCTCGGATGCTGGTCGCGAGCGGGTTCACTGCCGCTGCCGGGTCGCGGGCAAAGCGCATGATGATGAAGCCGATGGTGGCGTTCCAGAATCCGATCACCGACCAGGGCAGGGTAACGGTAAAAAGCACAAAGAAACCGATGGCGCCAAAACTGCGCGGCGGGACGGCCACGGTCGCCAGCCACAAAACCGCGGCCATGGTGGCGGCAACCAGTATTGCAAACAGCGCCCGGCGTCGTGTCAGTATTGCTGTTCTGGGCGCTTCCGTCATGGAAGCGAGCGCGGTCACTTGGTCGACCATGGCTTTAAGCAGTCCCCCTGTTTTATTGCCCCGTTCAGGATATACCCGTAGCGCGATAACAAAGTCCAAGGTGAGATAGAAAAGTGCCCGATAGTGCAGCCGAAGCGCTGTGGTATGCCGGCGCCGGACGCGCCGAAATCCGCAATGAGCTGCTTGCCGAACCGGGGCCGGGCGAGGTTCGGGTCCGCGCGCTTTATGGCGCCATCAGCCGCGGCACCGAAAGGCTGGTGCTGGCTGGTCGCGTTCCGCCAAGCGAGTTTGACCGCATGCGCGTGCCTTTCATGGCCGGCAACTTCCCGTTTCCAGTCAAATATGGCTACGCGACCGTCGGCCGGGTCGAGAGCGGACCGCCTGCGCTGCGGGACCGCCTCGTCTTTGCTCTCCATCCCCATCAAAGCGCGTTCAACGTTCCCGCCGAAGCGGTCGTACCCATACCCGATGGCGTGCCGCCCACGCGCGCCGTTCTCGCCGCCAATATGGAGACTGCCCTCAATGCCATGTGGGATTCGCGTCCTGCGGCAGCAGACCGTATCGCGGTGGTAGGGGCGGGCGTGGTCGGCGCGCTAGTTGGGTGGCTGTGCGGCCAACTCCCTGGCGCCGAAGTTACTTTGGTCGATGTCGCGCCGTCGCGTGGGGAATTAGCACGCGCGCTCGGTGTTAACTTTTCTGCGCCCGATGGCGCGCCCGGCGATTGTGACCTCGTCGTTCATGCCAGCGCGACCGCCGCTGGTCTGGCGCTCGCGCTCGGTCTCGCCGGCGAGGAGGCCACCGTGCTGGAAATGAGTTGGTATGGCGCGGACGAGGTCGCGCTCCCGCTTGGCGGGGCGTTCCATAGCCGCCGCTTGAAGCTCGTGTCCAGCCAGGTCGGCCGTGTCGCGCCGTCGCATCGGCCGCGCTGGACGTTTGGCCGCAGGCTCGCCGCCGCGCTCGACTTGCTCGCGGACGCGCGGCTCGACGCGCTGATCGCGCCCGCGATCAATTTTCACGACCTGCCGGCGCGGCTGCCGGAATTGCTCGCGCCGCGCAGCGGCGCACTTTGTCAACTGGTTACCTATCCCACGGCCGAAACGGCCACCTGAACGCAAGAGGTTTGCCCTTGTTCGCCGTTGAAGTTCGCGACCACATTATGATCGCTCATTCTTTCCGGGGGGACGTGTTTGGCCCGGCGCAGGCATTGCACGGCGCGACCTTTGTCATCGACGCGGCCTTCATGGCCGACGAACTCGACGCCAACGGCATCGTCATCGATATCGGGCGGGCGCACGAAGTACTAAAGGCCGCTCTCGTGCCTCTCAATTATTGCAATCTTGACAGTGTGCCGGCGTTCAAAGGTGTCAACACAACGACGGAATTTCTGACCAAACATATCTACGATCGGCTGGCGGAGGCCGCGCGCGCCGACAAATTCGGGCGCGCCGGCCGCGAGATCAAGGCGATCCGCGTTACGCTGTCGGAGTCGCACGTCGCGCGCGCCTGGTACGAGGCGCCATTGTGGTAGGACGCGTCGCGTTCGCGGTACCGGGCGATCTTGCGACCCTGACCGGCGGTTACGCCTACGACCGGCGCATGATTTCGGAGCTTGAGGGTCTCGGTTGGACTGTTGATCTCGTCACTCTCGGTGACGGCTTTCCACATCCGAGCCGAGAGCAACGCAGCACGGCCCACGAACGGCTGACCGCAATACCGGCGGGGCGTGCGATCGTCATCGACGGGCTCGCATTCGGCGTCCTTCCCGAATTGGCTTCGCAGCTGTGTCGGCATCATCCGGTGATCGCACTTGTGCATCATCCGCTCGCCCTGGAGTCGGGACTGTCGCCGGCGCAGGCCACAGACATGCGCGTAAGCGAACGCGCCGCGCTGGCAGTTGCAAGCCGTATCGTCGTTACCAGTCCAACGACCGCTCGGCTCCTTGCCGCCGAATACGGAGTACCGGACGACCGCATCGTCGTCGCATGCCCGGGAACCGACGAAGCTCAGGCGGCGCAAGGCAGCGCCGATGGCGTCGTGCGTTTGCTGTCCATCGGCGCGCTGGTGCCGCGCAAAGGATTCGACGTTCTGATCCGCGCGCTGGCGACGCTCGCCGACCTGCCGTGGCAGTTGACGATCGCCGGAGATATGATCCGCGATCCCGCAACGGCCGCGCAGTTGAATGGCGACATTTTGCGCCTCGCGCTGGGCGAACGGGTAACGGTCCTGGGGGCGGTGCCGCGCGAGCGTCTTGCCGACCTTTATGCCGGTGCCGATCTGTTCGTGCTGGCTTCGCGTTACGAAGGCTATGGCATGGTGTTTTCCGAAGCGATTGCCCACGGTCTGCCGGTGGTTGCGACGACGGCGGGCGCGATCCCGGAAACGGTGCCGGTGGGGGCAGGGTTGTTGGTTGCGCCCGAAGATGTCGACGGTCTGGCAACGGTGTTGCGCCGCGCCATCGAAAACCCGGACGAAAGACGGCGCATGGCGATGTCGGCACGCACGGCGGCGCATGCGTTTCCGAGTTGGCGGGATTCTGCAAAGTTATTCGCGCATGCGCTTGAGGCTGCCGCATGACCGGCTTTTCCGCCGATTGGCTGGCCTTGCGCGAGCCGCATGACGCCCGAGCGCGGAACGCAACGGTGCTTGAGGCCGTCGTCGCATCGCAGTCGGGCAATAGTGCGATCCGCATCGTCGATCTCGCCTGCGGTACCGGTTCGACCCTGCGCGCATTGGCCCCGCGATTTTCCGCCAGGCAGAATTGGCGGCTTGCCGACAACGATCTCAGTCTGCTGGCGCGCGCCTCCGCGACGGCTTGTCCTGCCGGGGTTGCCGTCACGGCGGTGCCGCTCGATCTCAACCATGATCTTGAAGCCGCGCTCGACGGCCCGGTCGATCTGGTCACGACCTCGGCGCTGCTCGACCTCGTATCGGAGACCTGGCTCGACCGGCTGGCGGTCGAGACGCTGGCGCGTTCGATTCCGGTCTATGCCGCCCTAAGCTATGACGGCCGGATCGAGATGAGCCCTGCGCATTCATTCGACGCGACGATTGTCGCGGCGGTCAACGCGCATCAGCGCCGCGACAAGGGATTTGGACCGGCGCTCGGGCCGCTGGCGGCGGGCGCGGCCATCGCTCGCTTCGAATCGCTCGGTTGCTCGGTCACTCACGGCCGGGCTGATTGGTTGATTGATCCGCTCGATCGGGAATTCCAGATCGAAATTTTTTCCGGCTGGGCAACCGCCGCGCGCGAAACTGGCGACATAGCGCTTGCCGACACCGTTCAATGGCTGATTTTCCGGCGCGATGAAGTCACCGCCGGGCGTTCGTCGCTTCGCGTTGGTCACGTCGATATTTTCACGCGGCCGACCGGCACCCGCTGAGCGGACAAGTCGCAGTCAAACAAGATCTCATCGTCGAGCCGATATGTCCGCATCGGCGCGCGCAGGGCTTGGCCGGCCCGCTCGACTGGCTCCAGGACAAAGCTCGCGCGTCCGCTGCCCAGGATGAGCGGAGCGACGATGACATGCAGACGGTCGAGGCAGCCGGCTGCGAGGAAGCGCGACACCGTGTCGGCGCCGCCCTCGATGAGGATGCGGCGCAATCCGCGTTCGGCCAATGCGGCGAGGATGCTGGCGGGAGCGATACGTCCGCCGGCGGCGGGCAAGGTCACAACTTCAACGTCGCAGGATAGGGCGCATCGCGTTTCTTGCGCCGTGATCAGAAGGCGGCGGACGCCGTCATTGCCGAGCACCCTGGCGTTCGCCGGAATCCGGCCCTTCGGGTCGAGCACGACGCGCGCCGGATGCGGTCCTGCGACCCGCCGTACCGTCAGTAGCGGGTCATCGGCGAGTGCGGTCCCGACGCCAATAACGACCGCGTCGACCAGTGAACGCAGCCGATGGAGATGAGTGAGACCCGACGGCCCGTTAATGTATTTCGAGTGTCCGGACTCGGTCGCGATCCGCCCATCGAGCGTTTGGCCGATCTGCGCGATGACGGCCAGATTATCGACCGTCCCGGCGCGAAGCGGCTCGAACAGCTCGGCCCACGGCGCGGGCAGCATCTGAACCGGACCCCGGAAAGCCTGCGTGAACTTGTCCCAGGATTCGGCGTTATCGTCCGAGGTCTCGGCCGTTGGCATATCCGTTGGCCTAACCGGCATCGCTCGCCTGCATAAAGTAATTGCCTTTCACCATAGGCTGGCACAAAACTATCGATATTGCGACCGGAATGGTTATAGAGGCTGCGGTGTTCTATTATGAGAGCCGATGGCAATGCGCCATTGGAATTTAAGGCGGGAATTGGCTTGGTGAACGCGATTAAAGGAAACCAGATTTCCGCGCTTTTCGGGATGAAAGGGCAGGTCGGCGCCGATCGGGCGGTGGCCGAATTTCATGCCCGAAGGCCGGTGCGGATCGTGGGCGGGGGCAAGACGCTCCTCGCTTTGCCCGTTGAAGGGCTCGATGCGCAACGGCTTGCGGAATTTTCTGCGCTTTGCGCGCCGGCCGTTCCGCGGCTGGTCATCACGGCGCGTCGGGCGCAGGCCCTCGGTCTTAAAACGACGACGCCGGTGGCCTTGAATTCCGTCGCCCATCTTGGCGTCGAAACAATACTCGCGCTCGTCGCGGATACCAAAGCCGATCATCCCGTTGACGCCAGGGCAGCAGGTCCCGTGGCCTCGGCTGCGATCGAGCTTGCAAAATTATCGCAAGGTCTGCCGGCCGTTTTGATTTCCGAAGTCGCGTCGGGAACGACGCTCGATCACCGCATCATCACCATCGAGGCGGACGCGATCACCCGTTTTGGCGACGAGATCATTCAGTCGCTTGTCATCGCCAGTAAAGCCTCGGTGCCGCTTAATTCCGGCGCTCGCGCCGATTTCGTCGTGTTCCGCGATGCGATGGGCGGTAGCCAGGTTGCAATCATTGTCGGAAAGCCCGACTTCTCTCGACCCGTTCTGGTGCGCCTGCACTCAGCCTGCCTCACTGGTGATGTATTCGGCTCGCGTCGCTGCGATTGCGGCGATCAGCTCAGTCTCGCGCTCAAGTGCCTTGAAAAAGGAACTGGCGGCGTTATCCTTTATCTGGCGCAGGAAGGCCGCGGGCTTGGCCTCGCCAACAAGATGCGCACCTATCAGATGCAGGACGATGGGCTCGACACGGTCGATGCCAACACGACACTTGGTTTCGATGATGATGAGCGCGACTACGGCATCGCCGCCCGCATGCTGCGGATGCTCAATTGCAGTCGCGTCGTACTGCTGACCAATAATCCGGCCAAGCTCGAAGGTCTCGCCAAGTCCGGAATCGAAATCACCGGGCGAATGCCGCTTGAGGCTCCTGTCAACGCCGACAATCGCCGTTACTTGACGGCGAAGGCCGCGCGCGCCGGACACCGTCTCAACCACCTTACGAATTCGCTGGCCGAACCGTCCGATGCCGAACGTGATGTGACCACGCTGGCGCCTTGATATCGACCGGTCCGGTGCCTTCGTGGCAGGTGCTGCGGATGGGCTTCGACGGGTTAAGGAACGGTAACGATCATGCCAGAAGTCGGTCCGAGTCGATTGATCGGTGAGCTGACCTTCCTGGAAATTTTAAAATTTCTCAGCGAGAGATCGATCCTGTGCCTGCCGATCGGCTCAATTGAGCAGCATGGCCCCCACCTGCCGCTCAACACCGATGTCGTATTGGCTGAGGGCATTACTCGCCTGATTATTTCCCGGTGGGGTGAAGCTTTTGATCTCTGGCAGCTTCCGACGGTGCCGATAAGCCTCGCCCGTGAACATGAATGGGCGCCCGGCACGATGTCGTTGTCGATCCAATCGATGACGGCCATGATCCGTGATCTGGGGCGCGAGATCGCGCGCGCGTTTCCGACGCGCAATTTGATTGTCATCAACGGTCACGGCGGCAACAGAGGAATTCTGGAGGCTTTGGCGCAAGACCTACGCGCTGACTTTGGCCTTAATGCCTGCATTCTGCATCCAGCAGCACTGGTGGAGGCTAATTCGCGCACAACGATCCCGGAAATACATGGCGGAAGAGACGAAACATCGATGATGCTGGCAATTGCGCCTCAATTGGTACGGCAAGAACAAATCGCGCAGTTGAATAATCCGCAATCCGCGGAAGTGATCAGCAAGACGATTCAAGATGCAGCGGTAACGTGGCCTTGGACGACCGACGATAAACGGCTCGCCGACATGGGGGTCATCGGAGATGCACGTATTGCGTCGGCGGAGTTCGGAGAACGGCTCGTAGCGCATATCGTGGAGCAGGCGGGCGCCATTCTCAAGCAGCTTTTGGACAACCAGCGCTTGCCGCGCGGATAGATACGCAGCGCGCCATGAATTCCACCGTGGACATGTTGCTCGGCCGCTTTGTGCCTACCGGGGCCAGATCCCGCCGCCACTTGGTGGCGATTTCCCTCGTCGTTGCTCTGCAACTGACCGCCTTGATCATCATGGCCACGACCGAAGTCGATCCGGTCGCGAAGGCGGCGTTCCTGCTTGCATGGGCTCTCCTCAACTGTTTCTGGCTTGCTATTTTTCGCCGTCCGGTCGCTGCCATCCTCATGTCGCTCGAGTTCGTCATCGCGCTCATTCTGCTGTCGCAATTCAAGCACGATAAGCTCTGGATAACGGTCGATTTCGTAGACTTGATGATCATCGACCATGATACCGCGGAATTCTTGCTGACCGCATTTCCCGCGTTGCGCGGCTGGATCGCATTGGCTGGCATAACCACCGTCGCGCTTTTGATGGTGGCTTGGAAGGTTGATCCGTTTCGCATACGGGTGCGTAATAGCATTATCGGTAGTTTGCTGTGCCTGGGCGGCCTCGTGCTTCTGTCGTTGTCGTTCCCAACCAATCTGTATGAGGATTTTTTCAGCCAGAATTACGTTTCGAAATTCGCGCGATCTGGCGTCGAAGGCATACACGAACTTATCGTACACGGATATCTGGAATCGGACGCGAGCGTTACGGAAAGCCTGAAAGCAACGTCGCCTGCGGCCTGCAGTCCGGCTCATAAGCTGCCGCACATCATTCTTTTGCACGATGAATCCAGTTTCGACATCACCGCCGCGCCCGGCATTAAAGTGCCGCTCGGCTATCACCATCATTTCCAGTCGCTGGACGGCAAAGCACGCAAGCTTGTTGTGGAAGGCGCCGGTGGGCCAAGCTGGTTCACTGAATACAACGTGCTCACGGGACTGTCGGCTCGATCCTACGGACGTTTTGCTACCTCCGTGACGAGGATTGCTGCCGGTCGCGTCGTCCGCGGGCTGCCGCATTCATTGAGCCGCTGCGGCTACAAGACCTTCACCCTTTATCCATTCTACGGCGCATTCCTCGGCTCGCGGGCTTTCCAGGCGACGACCGGCATACAGCATTATCTGGACATGCGCGATCTTGGCACCCACGATTTCGAGGCGGACAGCTTTTACCTCGATCAGGCCGTCAAGATTATCGCGCGCGAGCGTGCGAACGCGCCGCTCTTTCTGTACGTTTACACCGTGGCCAACCATTTTCCGTGGGATACGCGGCTGCGTCCCGATCTTACTCCCGATTGGCGCGATCTCGGCAACGCCCCGGATGTTGAAGAATATGTCCGCCGCCAGGGAATGACGGCTCGCGACTACAGTGCGTTGCTGGAGCGCCTGACGCGTGAATTTCCGACCGAATCATTTTTGATCGTACGCTACGGCGATCATCTGCCGCAGTTCGGACCGCGCATAATCGATCCGTCGCTCACCAAGGAGGCACTCGCGCGTCATTTGGAAGCGTTGGACCCGCGCTATTTCACCACTTACTACGCCATTGACGCCGTGAATTTCACGCCGGTCGATTTATCCTCGGCGCTCGATACGCTTGATGCGCCGTATCTGCCGCTGGTCCTGCAAGAGGCGGCGGGCGTTCCGCTTGATCCGAGTTTTTCCGAGCAGAAGAAAATCTTGAAACGGTGCCATGGCCTGTTCTATCGCTGCGCGGGCGGCGCGGAGGCGCGGCGTTTCAATCGGCTGCTCATCGATGCCGGCCTGGTGAAGGGATTATAGACGGCAGGCCTGTTCCGAATAAGGCGGCTTAGTGGAGTGGCATCGATCCCGGGCTGTTGCTGCGTCAACAATCGGCGCAATTTTCCGTGCGACACTGGTTATTAGGCGTCCATCGACTTGAGAATATTCTTCGCGGTGCGTTCGATATGTTCGCGCAGAAGGGTGCACGCCTTATCGGCATCGCGAGCCAGCGCAGCCTCGACCAACCCGCGATGCTCTTGAGCGACGTCCCGTTTCGGCGGATTTTTCAGATTGTAGATGCGCCGGTAGCGATGGTTCATATCGACCAGCGTCTGCGAGAAGTTCAACAGCAGCGGTGAATTGCTGGCGCGAATGAGTGCGTTGTGAAACGCCCGGTGCTTGTCTTCCCATTCGTCGAAGTAGCTCGGCTTCCAGCGCCGGTCCTCAAGCTTGCTGAGGAGATGATGCGTGGCGACGACCCGCGCCTCCCACTCATCGTCGCCTTGTTCGATCGAAGCGCGTAGCGCTTTCGTCTCGAGCATGGTTCGCAGGTCGATAATCTCGAGAAGATCCTGTCGCGACACGGGAGCGACGCTGAAGCCCCGCTGGTCTTCACCGGTGACGAGTCCTTCAGCGGCAAGTCGCGACAGGCCCTCGCGTAACGGGCTCAGGCTTACCCCAAGCGATTCCTTCAGGTCATCCAGACGAAGTTTGAGTCCAGGCGAAAGCCGGCCATTAAGAATGTCCGCGCGCAGGTTGTTGGCGATTGTCTTGGCGATCGTCTTGGCACGCGCATCGGGGGCCGCCGAAAGCTTGGCGGCTTCAACGGCAGCGGGGTTCATGGCTCTGCGCTTCATCGGGAGAACAAAACCGGCGACGAGATCAGGTCCATTCGGTCATCCAGGATTCCGGCGGCTGCGGTCCCCACATATTCACGGTATATGAAAACTGTTCGGTAATGCGGTTCGCGGGCTTCTCAAAACCGACCATCTGCATCGGGCTGGTAATTTCGATGCGATTGCCGAACGGGTCGCGGACATACAGGAAAATGCTGTCGCCCGGCAGATGGCGCCCGGGGCCATATTCGGCCGCGATGCGATGACGGCTGAAATGATCGCCGATTTTCAGGAAATCAATCGCATCGGTTTCCAGCGCGATGTGGTGAAGCCCGTCTTTGCCGGCGAATAGCGCAAACTGATGGTGGAACTCGTTGGCCCGAACAAACACCGCTATATAGAAATCCTTGTCCGGCAGCTTGATATAGTCGGTTGCGCGAAAGCCAAGGTTATTGAAGAACGCCGTCAGTGCCGCGACATCCGGCGTGCGCAATTGGACATGGCTGGCTTCGATATTGAAGGCCCCCGGATAGGCCTGTGGCGCCGGCGGCGAACTGACGTCCGCGACCATGAATTCGAGCATTGGGCCAGTCGGCATCCGGACGCGCAGCGCGCGGAGCGCGCCTGTGCGCGCATCCTTGCCTGCGTCCGCGATAGAAATTCCCTGCTTCTCGGCATTGGCGCCGATGCGGTTTAGCGCTTGGATGTCGCGCACCCGACAACTCGCGTAGTCGAGGCCAGGGCCGCCCTGCTTGAGCGCGACGGTGACCCGGCCGGAGAGTGGTGCGCTGAGATAGACCCGTCCGTTCTTGCGCTCGTGCTCTACAAGTCCAAGTGCCTTGGTGTACCAGTCGATGCCTTGCGCAAGGTCGGGCACCAGGACCGACATGTGATCGATGCCGATAATGTCGCCGCGCGTCCACGCGACCGGCACGGCATCGGGATCGAGACGATTCAAGGTGGACGTGTTCATGGATTGGACCCTCCGCGGTCGTTGCGCAATTCTGCCGCCAGGACGTTGTGATTTCCGCAGCTTTTTAACAACATCGATTTTTATCGTCAATGAGCACAAAGATAGAAAAATCGTTTTTATTGACTCCGCGCCGTATGCGCGCCTTACTGGGCGTCCCTATGGCAGGATCGTCTCCATCGGAAATCGTCGGAAATTGCCATGTCGCATTCCAAGATAGATTTTGAAACGGTTCACGCGGCTCTCGGCGCCTATGCCGATACGCAGACGCCGTTACTCGAGCGCAAGAAACCCTATGAAGACCTGATGGGCTTCGTGCCGCCGCGCGTGGCGGCGCGCCTTGCCGTGACCGGGGCGCTCGACCCCGAATTATTGCGGATGCAGGAAGAGTCGCGCATTCATGCGATGTTTCCGGCCTGTTTTGATACCAAGACCGCGCAACTGATGCTGTTTGGAATGTTGCTCCTTAAGCTGATGGATGCCGCTTCGCTGCACGGCAATGCCGCGCGCCGGGCAGGCGCGTCGTGGGAGGAGATGCAGGCTGTTGTCAGTCTCGCCTACCTTTTCGGCGGGTTGCCCATCGCCAACCGCGGCGCGGAGATCATCGCTCAATTGGCCGAGGCGGAAAGCAGGCGCGTTACCGGTGCGGCCAAAGATTAATAACCTGACAAGGCACGCATCATGGATCTCGGACTAAAGGGGAAGAGAGCGCTGGTGCTGTCCTCGAGCCGCGGCCTTGGCCGGGGCGTCGCCGAAAGCCTCGCTGCGGAAGGCGCCGATGTCGTGCTCACGGCGCGCTGCGCTGACCGGCTGGCGGCGACAGTCGCCGCGATCAACGGCAAAGGCGCAGGACGCGCTTACGCGGTGGCTGGCGATCTCACACGCGATGTCGCGGCAATCCATAAGGCCGCGAAGGATCATCTCGGCGACATCGATATTCTCGTCGCCAACACCCCGGGTCCGCCGGCGCGAACCGCGCTCAATGCCAAGCCGGAAGAATGGCTTCCGCAATTCGAAGCGCTGGTGATACCGGTCATTCAGATGGCCGGATGGGTCTTGCCGGGCATGCGCGAACGCGGCTTTGGGCGCATCATTACAATCTCCTCAACCTCCGTGGTTCAGCCGATTCCAAATCTGGTGATTTCAACGGCGTTGCGGTCGTCGATTGTCGGTTGGTCAAAGACCCTTGCGACCGAAGTCGCGCAAGATGGCGTCACAGTCAATATCGTTATGCCCGGCCGGATCCATACCGATCGCACCGGCGAGCTTGATGTCGCCAACGCAAAGCAGCAGAACAAGACCGTCGAGGAGATTACGAAGGCCATGCTTGCATCAATTCCGGCCAATCGTTATGGCCGAGTCGAGGAATTCGCGGACGTGGTCTGTTTTCTGGCCTCGCAGCGCGCGAGCTTCGTCACTGGCAGCCTGATCCGCGTCGATGGCGGCGCGGTTAAAGGTATATAAGGCCCGCGGGTAATGGAGATTCGTGATGGCATTGAACCGTCAGGCGCAGGCCAGGGCCGCAGAGTTTTGTGAACTTTACGCGTTGCAAGTGCCGGTGCTGCAGGCCCCCATGGCCGGCGCATGTCCGGCGTCACTCGCCGTCGCGGTTGCCAATGCCGGTGGTATGGGGGGCATGGGTGCTCTGACCAGCAATCCCGACGCCATTCGCGCGTGGGCAACTGAATTCCGCGCACAGAGCAACGGCTCATTTCAGCTTAATCTTTGGATTCCCGATCCGCCGCCGCTGAGAAACAAAGACGCAGAAGGCAGAGTACGTGATTTTCTCGGCCACTGGGGTCCCCCGGTCGCGGCGGAAGCTGGCGATGCAAGACCAATCGACTTTACCGCGCAATGCGAGGCGCTGCTCGACGCCGGACCGCCGGTTGTATCGTCGATCATGGGACTCTTTCCGGCCGAATTTCGCGGGCGCCTGAAAGCACGCGGCATCGCTTGGTTCGCCACCGTTACGACGCTAGCGGAAGCGCAGCAGGCGCAAGCCGCTGGTGCGCAGGCGTTGATCGTGCAGGGCGCGGAAGCCGGTGGTCACCGTGGCGCATTTGAAAATGGGTCAGCCGAGCAGCAGGGCGGTACGCTGTTCGCTTTGCTGCCGCGCATCGCCGATAAGATCGATCTGCCGCTGATTGCGACCGGAGGAATCGGCGATGGACGGGGGATTGCCGCCGCGCTCACGCTCGGCGCTTCCGCGGTGCAGATCGGTACCGCGCTGTTGCGTTGCCCTGAGGCAAAATCCAACCCGGCCTACGCCGCGGCCCTGGTCGATCTCGAGCCCGAGGGCACCGTGGCAACACGCGCTTTCAGCGGCCGTCTCGGGCGCGCCATCGCCACCGACTATCTCAAAGCCGCAGCGGCGCCTCAGGCGCCGCCACCGGCGCCTTATCCAGTGCAGCGTGGACTGACGGCCGGGATGCGCGCAGCCGCTTTGCGCAACAATGACATTCACCGCATGCAGGCATGGGCGGGCCAGGCTGGCGCAATGGCGCGCGACGAGCCCGCGACCGATCTTGTGAAACGTATATGGCTCGATGCCGCGGCGCTGCTGCCCTAAGCACGTCAGCGATGTCACGGTGAATTGCGGCCGCGGCGTCGGCCGCGCAACGCTTTATGGCGTTGCCGCTGGGGGCCGCAATGGCGCGCGGCGCGCGATTGACATCCTGCAATCGGACCATCGTCTACACGATGGTGATGATTGGCCGCCGTTTGGTCGCCGACATTACCGCAGATTGCGTGACGACCGACGGGACTTAAACGCGGCTGAGGCCGGCAAATACCGGCCGCTTAAGACCGGGCGTTCCTTGATTTGCGAGACCGGACAGGCCGCGCGCCGCGCTTGGCCGGTTTGCGCGTGCTGTTCGGCACCTTTATCGCCTGCCAACTGCCATTCGCGACGCGATCATCGACCGCCTGTTGAATTAACTTGATCAGTTCGCGCACCGCCGGCGCATGGGCGCGCACACGGTTTACGCCCAGTGCCCAGCTGATCGTCAGGCCACGGATCGGAGCGCCGCTGAGTAGGCCGCTTTCGATTTCGGTTTGCACGGCACAATAAGGCGTAATCGTATAACCCACGCCTTTCATGACCAGATCGTGGGTCAGCGGCTGGCCTTCGACTTCCAGAAACGGCGCGAATTGCCGGCCACAGGCGGCCATCGCCTGTTCGGCGGCGAGACGCAGTTGGTTGCGTCGTGAAATCAGGATGATCGGCACTTCCGCGAGATATTTGATCGACACGGGCGTGTTGACGTCGAGCCCTGAGCTGGCCGGTCCCACCAAATAGACATTCTCGGTCACAAGCGGACGGACGTCGAAACTGTCGAGCCGCGGCGATCCGCCGAACAGAATCGCAATATCGAGTTGGCGCGACTCCAGCATGTCTTCGATCACGTGCGCGAAAGCCTCATGCGCTCTTATTTGCACGTTAGGAAAGGCTTTGTGGTAGGCGGCGATGACCGCGCTCGATAAGACATAGCGCATCGCAGTGGGCAGGCCGAGCGACACGCTCCCTGTCGGCGTTTCCAGGGCGTTCGACATGGCGGCGCGGGTCTTCGAGACTTCCGCGACAATCCGCTCGGCATGCTCGCGCAACTGCGCACCCGCCTGGGTCAACGTGACGCCGCGGTGGTGGCGGACGAAGAGTTTCGTTCCGAATTCCTCTTCCAACAGAGCGATCTGGCGCGTTAACGCCGGCTGGGCGATATGGACGACGTCAGCCGCGCCGTTAAGGCTGCCGGCTTCGGCCACGCTCAGAAAATTAGACAGCGCGCGCAGATTCATCACGGTCTCCGGCCGAGTTGGCATGATATACCAAACCGGTATACCATTGATCAATAATATATATTATTGGCAGAGCTTGGGTTCCGCTATCGTCTTTTCAAGAACAAATGGAGCGGAGGCGACGTGGCGGCAAAACCCAATCTGCTGTTGATTCCCGGCCTGGTGTGCGACGCCGCGGTGTGGCGTCACCAGTGCGCTCATCTGTCGGAGATCGCCGAAATCATCGTGCCGCCGGTCGCGCAGGGCGATGGCATCGCGGACATGGCGCGTATCGTGCTCGATGCCGCGCCGGATGAATTCGCGCTCGCCGGATTTTCAATGGGCGGCTATATCGCGTTGGAAGTGTTGCGGCAGGCGCCCGAACGTATTTCGCGCCTGTGCCTACTCGATACCTCGATGCGCGCGGATACGCAGGCAAAGGCGGAGTGGCGGCGCCAGGCCATCGCTGCCTGCGAGAGCGGCGATTTTGCCAAGGTCATCGATGGCATGATGCCGATTCTTCTGCATCCCGATCAGCAAAGCGGGCCGCTGCCGTCCTTTGTGCGGGAGATGGCCGGACGCGTTGGCGCGGAAGTTTTTGCGCGCCGTCATCGCGCAATCGGCTCACGCCAGGACTCGCGCGACCTCATTCGCGCCGCGAACTTTCCAGTTCGCTCGATTTGCGGCCGCGAAGACGGCATGAGCACGATTGTGGAACATGTTGAGATTGCCGAGTTGGCGCCGCGCGGGCGCTTTTCCATCATCGAGCAATGCGGGCATATGACCATTCTGGAGCAGCCACAGGCGGCAACGACGTTGTTACGCGATTGGCTTCTGTACGAAGCATGAGGGCGCCATTGTGACTTACCGTTTGGCTGTCGATATCGGAGGAACATTCGTCGACGCGGTCGTCTTCGACATCCGTAACGGCGAATGGCGCCTGGAAAAAAGTTTTACGACATCGGGCAACGCGGCCGCTGGCGTCAGCGCCGCCATCCAGCGTCTCAAGATCGAAGCCAGTTCGCTCGATTCCTTCATTCACGGCACGACCTTGGGCCTCAATACCGTGCTCGAGCACAAAGGGGCGGTGACCGGAATCCTGACCAATGCCGGCTTTGAAGACGTCTTCGAGATGGGCCGCTACAATCGCGACCGCGCTCAGATGTACTCGCTCGAATATAATACGCCGCCGCCTTTGGTGCCGAAGCGCATGCGCCTGGGCATTCCCTGCCGCATCAATGCCGCCGGCGAAGAATTGCAGCCGCTTGATGAACAGGCGGTCCGTGACGCCACGCGTGAACTGGTCGAGAAGTGGAAGGTTCAGGCAATCGCAGTTTGCTATCTGCACGCTTACCGAAATCCGGCGCATGAGCAGCGCACGGCCGAGATCATCCGCGCCGATTGGCCCGACCTGTCGGTGTCGATCTCCAGCGATATCGTGCGCGAATATCGCGAATACGAACGTACCAGCACGACCGTGGTCAATTCGTATATTCAACCGATTTTCCGGCGCTATATCGGATCGCTCGAGTCGGGCATGGCGCAGCAGGGTTTTGCCGGCTCGTTCTACATCACGCGTTCCGGCGGCGGCGCTTTGCTGGCGCGAGATTCCGCCGCGGTGCCCGTGCACACGATATTTTCCGGTCCGGCCGGCGGCCTGATCGGTACGGTCAGGCTGAGCGAAATTCTCGGCCGCGATAATCTCATCGCGGTGGATATCGGCGGCACCAGTACCGATGCTTGCGTGGTGCGCGATGGCGTGCCGACGCTGAAATACCAGGCCGAACTTGAGAAGATGCCGCTGATGATCCCGGCCTATAATATTTCCACCATCGGCGCCGGTGGCGGCAGTATTGCGCGCGTCGAAGGTGGATTGCTGAAAGTTGGGCCGCAGTCGGCCGGCGCCGAGCCCGGTCCTATTTGTTATGGCCGCGGCGGTACACTTCCGACTTTCACCGACGCGGCGGTGGTTCTTGGCTATATCGATCCGGATAATTTTCTCGGCGGCCAGGTCAGACTGGACGCCGCGGCGGCCCGCGCCGGGCTTATGCAGCACGTCGCCGAACCGCTCGGGCTCAGCGATATCGAGGCCGCACGTGGGGTGTTCGATGTTCTGCTGGCGCGGACCGTCAGCGCGATTCGAGAAATTACGGTTGAGGAGGGGCTCGACCCGCGCGCGTTTAGCATGCTGGCTTATGGCGGCGCCGGCCCGATGTTCGTACCGCTGGTGGCGCGCGCGATGGGGGTACGAGAGACGATTGTGCCGCAAGCTCCGGCGGGCTTCTCTGCCTGGGGCATGCTGATGACCGATCTGGTTCAGGAATATTCGGAAACTTGCGTCGGACTACTCGAACATACCGGTCTGGAGCAATTGCGCGGCATCGCGCAGCGTCTGGCGGCGCGCGCCGACGATGAACTCGCCAATGGTGGCTTCCCGGCCGCCGATCGTACAATCGAGCATTTCGCCGCGCTTCGTTATTTCGGGCAAGAGCACACGCTCGACACGGCGCTAATGGAAGGCGATGACCTTGCCTCGCTGTGCCGGCGCTTCGACGACGTGCACAAGCAACGTTATGGCCACACAATGGGCGATCCGGTGCAGCTCGTGCATGTGCGCGTGCGCGGCATTGGCCGCACGCCGCGGCCAGAATTACGAAAGATTGCATCCGCGTCCGGCAGGGCCCAGCCGCGCACACATCGCAAGGCGTTCTGTTTCGCTCGCCGGGATGTGGTCGAATTCGATGTTTACGACCGCGATACTTTGAGCCAGAGCCACGTTGTGACTGGACCGGCGATCGTCGAGGAAGCGACGACGACGCTCGTCTATTTTTCCGACCAACAGGCGAGCATCGACGAATACGGTCACCTTTTCATCACGCGGATTGAGCCATCATGAACCGACCCAATCGATCTGCGACGGATCCCGCGACGGCGGAGGTCATTCGGCATTACCTCGCGTCGGCCGCGACCGAGATGGAACGCACGCTCGTGCGATCGGCCTATTCGACGATTATTTACGAGATCAACGATTTCGGTTTGTCGATCTTCGACCGCAACTTGAATTTGCTCGCCGATGCGACCGGGTTGCCACTTTTTCTCGGCGCCAACGAATACGCGATCCGCCAGACTCTCGATAACAGCAAGTGCGGTCCGTTGGATCCCGGGGACGTGATTTACATGAACGTTCCTTACTGGAGCGGGGCGCATACAAATGACGGAGTGCTGGTCGCACCGGTGTTCGTCGAAGGCGTTGTTGTCGCTTACACGGTGGTGCGGGCGCATTGGACCGATATGGGCGGCAAGGATCCCGGATATATTCTCGATTCGAGATCGGTGCATCAAGAAGGACTCATGATCCCCGGAGAAAAGATCGTTCGACGCGGCGTGCCGAACGAAGAGCTTCTCCGTATCATCCGTGTCAATTCGCGCGCGCCTGAAACCGTTATGGGCGATTTCAACGCCGAAGTCGCGTCGTTGCGCACTGGCGTCGCCCGCATTTGCGAACTCTATGAGAATTATGGCGTCGAGACGGTTGAGGCCTCGATCGAACGTATTTTGTCCGCCGGTGAGGAGGCTGCGCGAGCCGCGGTTCGCGCCATGCCTGATGGAGAGTGGGAAGCGGAAGACTGGATGGACAATGACGGGGTCAACGACGATCTCGTGCGGGTTCATGTCCGCGTCGCGATTAAAAACGATTCGATGACGATCGATTATTCCGGCTCCAGTCAGAAGGTCGATGGACCGATCAATCTTGGCCTGGGCATGGCCCGTTCGGCGGCGCGCATTTGCTTCAAAAGCCTGACGACGCCGAACGAGCCATCGAACGGCGGCCAATTCCGTCCGCTCAGCGTGATAGCGCCAGAAGGAAATTTGTTCAACGCAAGCTATCCGTCGCCGGTCTTTACGATCTGGGCCGGGGTCAGTGCCGTCGAAACGATTTACAAGGCATTGGCGCAGGCGGTGCCTGAGAAAATGTGGGCCGGTTCGGGTGGCGATCTTGGTGATCCGGGTTTTTACGGTAAGGAGCCCTATACCGGTCGACAGATCTGGCATCAGACCAATGCCGGCGTCGGCTGGGGAGCGCGTATCGATAGAGACGGCATCAATACGACGCAGCATGTTTCCATGTGCACGGTGAAAAACATTCCGGTCGAGGTAGTCGAAGCGCGGCTGCCGGTCATGGTCGACCGTGCCGGCTTTCGACAGGATTCGGGTGGGGCCGGCCGGTTTCGCGGCGGGCTTGGCTCGGTGCGGGACTATCGTTTCCTGGCGCCCTTCGGCGCGCTCACGATCTTGAAAAAATCCCGAACTCCGGGTTGGGGCCTGGACGGCGGCAGGCCAGGCCCCCTCAACCTGAGCATCCTCATTCCGAACACCGATCGGCCGGACTGGAAGGAACATTTCGATCGCGACATTATCGTCTACGCTGACAATGCCTATTTGTACGGCGACAAACCCCCAAACGAAATCTATTGCGGGATGTTCCGCGGCGAATTCGGGCCGGGAGATGTGATTTCGTATCTAGCCGATGGGGGCGGTGGCTATGGCGATCCATTCACGCGCGAGCCGCAGCGCGTGCGTCATGATGTAATCGACGGCTATGTCAGTCGCGCGGCGGCGGAGCGCGACTACGGTGTTGTCCTGACCGATGAATTCGAGATCGATTGGGATGCGACCAATAAATTGCGCAGCGCGCCGCGCGAGGTCAAGACCGAGGCGCCGATCCGGCGCCCTCCCGGCACGAAATGAAGAGATTTTTGGCGCGCCCGATAGAATCACGAATTGCCGAGTCGATCGGTCTTTCCCAACAGAAAATCAGCGTTGGCTTCTTGATCCTGTGGCCTGACATCGCTGAGGCGGCCGATCACTCCTGAGTGGCAAAGTGCCGAAAGCGCCCGGTTTGGCTAAGGCCACCGCGAAAAAAGCCGCAAGCAGGGCGGACTATCTGGGAACCATTTATTGCCGCCTGCGTCTAAGGGGCAACAAAGGACAGGTTCATGCCCCAAACACGATCCGTATATCCGGCTCCCAGTGCCTCAGATGACGCTGAATTGGTGAGGCGCACGCTAGCCGGCGATTCCGCCGCGTTTCGCCAAATCATGCAGAAACACAATCGCCGTCTCTACCGAATCGCACGAGGCGTTCTGCGGAACAACAGCGACGCCGAAGACGCCGTCCAGGAGGCTTACGTCTCCGCGTTCACGCATCTTTCGAGTTTCCGCGGCGATTCAAGCCTCGCTGCTTGGCTATCGCGTATTACGATGAACGAAGCCCTCGGGCGGCTGCGCGCCCGGCGCCCGACCGTCGACATCGCGACGCTGGTCAGCACGAAAAAAGAAGCTGAAATCATTCAATTCCCCCTATCGGCCCAGCATGACAATCCGGAACAAACGATGGCACAGCGGCAGATTCTACAGCTTGTCGAGCAGGCGACCGACAACTTGCCCGAAACATATCGGCTGGTCTTTGTCACACGGGTCATCGAAGGAATGAGCGTCGAGGAAACGGCAGAGCTTCTCGGCATCAAACAGGCGACGGTGAAAACGCGGCTGCATCGAGCACGGCAGCTTTTGCGCGACCAACTCGATAAGCAAATCGGTCCGGTTCTGATGGATGCGTTTCCGTTTGCCGGCCGGCGCTGCGAGCGGATGTCCGACGCCGTCATGAAGCGGCTCGGTCTTTCTAACTGAATCCCGGAACCTTCTGTTTGCCAATCCATCAATATATCCAACAGCAGAGGCCAGGATTGCTTGTGCATCCCGGTAAGAGGAGAGAGTTGCTATGAGCTCAAATGTGCACCCGCTGGAGCCGCTCAGGTCGGCCCATGCCCGGATCGGGCGGCCCGATCGTGCCGAGGTCGAAGACGCGGTGCGGACCATAATTCGATGGACCGGCGATAATCCGGAGCGAGGCGGCTTGTTTGAAACGCCGGCGCGTGTAACGCGCGCCTTGGAAGAATCCTTTGTCGGCTACGCGCAGGACCCGGCGGCTGTATTGCAGAAGTCCTTCGATGAAACCGAAGGCTATGATGAAATGATCGTGCTGCGCGGCATCCGGTTTGAAAGCCATTGTGAGCATCACATGGCGCCGATACTGGGGCAGGCCTGGGTGGCTTATGTGCCCAGCGGCCGTGTCGTCGGCATCAGCAAACTGGCGCGCGTGGTTGAAATTTATGCAAAGCGTCTGCAAATTCAGGAAAAGCTGACGGCGCAAATCGCCAATACGATCAACGATGTTCTTAAACCGCAGGGTGTCGGCGTCGTGATCAAGGCGTCCCATCACTGCATGACCACACGCGGTGTGCATAAGGCCGATACCGACCTGGTCACCAGCCGCATGCTGGGCTGCTTTCGCGACAATTCGCAACTTCGTCAGGAGTTTCTTGGCCAGACGGGTTGACGGCTCATGGAGGTTGAAATGGCGCAAGAAGATAAGCCGCCCAGCGGCCCAGACCTTACGCAAGGCATTACCGTTGCCGACTTGGCGGACGGGAAGCTTGTCGGGCATGTCGGCCAGGACGAAGTGCTTGTTGTATCCGTCGGGAAAGAAATATTCGCGGTCGATGCCCACTGCACCCATTATCACGGGCCACTCGTCGATGGGATCGTGGTCGGGGAGACCGTGCGATGTCCCTGGCATCACGCTTGCTTCAATCTGCGCAATGGCGAGGCCGTGCGCGCGCCGGCTTTCAACGCGCTTTCGTGCTGGACAATCGAACAGCGTGACGGCCGTATTTACGTTAAGGAGCGGCGCGAGCAAGCCAGAACGCCGATTAAGCCAAACGCGGGCACGGCTGAGAAAGTCGTTATTATCGGAGGTGGAGCGGCAGGTTTCGCGGCGGCCGAGACGTTGCGCCGGCGCGGTTTCGACCGCGGCATCGTTATGTTGAGCCAAGAGGTTACCGCACCGATTGACCGCCCAAATCTCTCCAAAGATTACCTCGCGGGTGGTGCCCCCGAGGACTGGCTGCCGTTGCGGCCGGATGAGTTCTATGTCGAGAATGAGATTGACCTGCGTCTTAATGTGGAGGCCATCGGCATTGATGTAAAGACGCGCGAGGTCATGGTGGCGGGTGCTAATAACGTTCCGTATGACCGCTTGCTGATGGCGATGGGGTCGGAACCGATACGTCTGCCGATACCAGGCGCCGATCTGCCGCATGTTCACACGTTACGCTCGCTTGCCGACTGCCGCGCAATTATTGAAGGGGCCAAGAAAGCCCAGCGCGTGCTGGTAATCGGTGCGAGCTTCATCGGGTTGGAAGTCGCGGCGGCTTTGCGGACCCGCGACATCGAGGTTCATGTCGTGGCGCCCGAGCAGACGCCGATGGAGCGGGTGCTTGGGCCACAATTGGGCGTTTTCGTCCGCGCTCTGCACGAAGAGCATGGAGTCGTCTTTCATCTCCAGGACACGGTAACGGCCATCGAGGCCGGGCGTGCGACGCTCAAAAGCGGCGCCGTATTGGAAGCGGATCTTGTTGTGGTTGGTGTCGGGGTACGGCCACGCGTGGCTTTGGCCGAAAAGGCCGGCCTTGCCATCGACCGCGGCGTGGTCGTCGATCAATATCTGGAGACAAGCGCCCGCGGTGTCTTTGCCGCCGGGGATATTGCGCGTTGGCCGGATGTTCATACAGGCGAAGACATTCGCGTCGAGCATTGGGTCGTTGCCGAACGGCAGGGTCAAATCGCGGCGTGTAACATGATGGGCCTGCGTGAAAAATTCGACGCGGTGCCGTTTTTCTGGAGCCAGCATTATGACGTGCCAATTAACTATGCCGGCCACGCCGAGCAGTGGGATGAGATCACAATAGACGGCGACATGAACGCAAAGGATTGCCTGCTGAAATATAAACGCGGGGGAAGAGTTCTTGCTGTTGCTTCGATATTCCGCGACCGCGCGAGTTTGCAGGTCGAACTCGAGATGGAGCGAGAGCCGGTGGTTTAAGTATTAAATGCAGGCTTTCGAAAAGGTGGCTACATGTCTAATCCGCTTCGAATTGAGGGATACGCAATTATCTCCGAGGACGGCATGCTCGCGGACGCGGCAGGTATCATGCCGGAATCGCTCAAATTCGACGCAGATCAGGCTTTCTTTGAAAGAGGCCTCGATAATGTTGATGTCGTGGTGCATGGGCGCCATTCCCACGAACACCAGCGGCGTTCGGATTTGCGGCGACGGCTGATTTTGACCCATAAAGTTTCGGGAGTGGCGGCGGACTCCTCGAACAAGAACACCTTATTTTGGAACCCAGCAGGGGCTTCGTTAGAACAAGCCATGGCCGCGCTGGGGACACCACAGGGCAGCATTGGCGTCATCGGCGGAACTGAGGTATTCGGGATGTTCCTGGACCATTATGATATTTTTTATCTGTCGCAAGCGCCGGGGGTGCGTTTGCCAGGCGGCCGACCGGTTTTTCCCGAGGTACCGGTGCGAACGCCGGAGGAAGTGCTTACACGACATGGCCTCGCTCACGGGGACCGGCAAGTGCTTGACACGGAAAACGGCTTGGCAGTTGTCAGTTGGCGCCGTGCGTAGACCGCCCCGCCGACAAGGAGAGTGACAATCGCATTCCTAGAGCCTTTCCGGCTTTGATGGAATCAAAGCCGAGGCTCTAGCTTTTACTTTATCGCGTTTTCTTCACGCGAACCGGTACCCACTTCGCTCGAAAACGCTCTAGATAGTACTTGGTCGTACTCCGAGCCCCGGTTTACGTGGCCGATTGATGAGGCGCCGACCGGCATTCCCGTTGCAGAGTAACGCTCATCGAGCCTCTCATTCCCGGTGCGCGACGATGCGATCCATTTCGGTTACGCGGCGACCGAACCGAGCGAAACTTAAGCGCCTAAATCCCTAGGTGTCCGCAATCGAGGTTGCGGTTTATATACATTGTATGATGATAAGCGACCGTGCGCCAACCGCATTGGCGATCAATATGGACATTGTTTGAACGTCGGCGATGGCGGCCCCGCTTGCGGGAGATAGGGTGCACGGCAAAGCACAACTTGTGTTCTCGCGATGCAGATATGCATTACGCCGCGCATATCGCGAATATTCAGAATCCGGATGGCTTCAACGCTATTCTGTCCGGCAATCGGCGCGGGCGGCCGCTCGGTTAAACACGCCGGCGGCCGCCCGCGTCGCGGTTACTTAAGTCCCAGCCGCTTCTTGGCGGCGTCCAGATAGCTGAGGTCGACATATGGTTTTACGTCGACCTTCTGCTTGATGACGCCAAGTTCCTGCATCAGGTCGATGTTGCTTTGCAGCGCCTGGATGTCGGGTGTCGCTGTTGGGTTCCGGTAGAAATCTTTTTTGGTGAAGGCGTAACTCTTGTAGATATCCTCGGGCCGTTTCGTAAACTCGGCGGTGAGTTTGACCGCTTCATCGTGGTTATTCGGATCGAGGAACCAGGTCAGGCCGATGATGTAGTCTTCCATGAAGTCCTTGATCACTTCGGGATGTTCTTTGAGGAACGGCGTGCGGCCGACTAGCACCAGAGCCTGCACGTCGCCCATGGCATCCTCCGGCTTGAACAGGCGTTTCACGCCACCCTTCTTTTCCGAGAGATAAAAAAACGGCGCCGCGGTCGTAATCAGGTCGACCCGGCCTTCACGCAACGCGGCGTCCATCGCCGCGATACCGACTTCGACGATGGTGTAGTCGTTCGGTCCCAGACCGGCCTTGCGAAGATTGGCGAGCAATCCGTAATGGAAACCGGTTCCCTTGGCGGTAAGCGCCAGCACCTTGCCTTTGAGATCGGCAGCCGAATTGATTCCGGAATCGGATTTCACGACCATCTCGGGCCCTTGATAGCCGTTGCTGCTCCAACTTGAGATGTCCGAAATCACCTTTAGGTCGAGGCCGCCATTGGTAATGGCGCTCGCCAATGCCGTGAAGCTCAAATAGCTCAGATCGACATCGCCGGATGCCATGCCTTGCATGGCAATCGAGGTCGCGCGGATATAGGTCGAATTGACCGTATAGGTTTTGCCGTAGTGTTTTAAGATTTCAGGTTTCAGAAACAGCAAGGGCGAAATCACGCCCGGGATGATGCCATAGGCAAGTCGGATTTTGACTGGCTCGGCTTTCAGCGGTGGCGACAGCGAGACCAGAAATAGACAGGCCACGATAGCCACCGTTATCGCTTTGAATGGTCGTTTCATATTGTTTCTCCCATTACGTTAGGTTCTGGGCGTTATACCCATTGTTGTTAAGAAGCCTGGTCCGATTTTTGGTACGATACAATCAATTTTTCTCCTGCAAAACTTCAGGATGCCATGCCAGAATCTTTCGGCGAAAAATTTGTAATCCGTGCAAGAACGCAAATCCGATGAGGCCGATAACAATAAGGTCCTCGAACACGCGTGCGGAATCGGCGAGCCTCGCCCCCTCGATCATCGATCCTCCCAGACCGTTGCCGCCAGTCAACATCTCGGCAACGATGACGACGATGAAGGCGATCGGCAATGCGACTTGCATCGCGGTCAGCACCTGCGGCAAGGCGGCGGGAAATATCACATGAACGAGGATTTCGCGCCGTGTGGCGCCGAGATTTTCCGCCGACCAGACCAAATACTTGTCGACACCTTGCGTGCCTGACCAAGTTCCAGCAATCAGCGGGAAGATACAGGCTACGATTGCCATAGCGATTTTGGGAGTATCGAACACGCCGAACCAAAGAATGAATATCGGCAGGAAGGCGATCTTCGGCGCCGGAAAGCCGATCGACACGATGGGGTCGAGCATCCAACGCACAAACCGAACCCGCGCCATCAAAATACCGAGAACAACGCCCGCAATCACCGCGATTGAATAGCTGATGGCAAGACGCAGCAAAGTTTGGCCGGCAAGCATAAACAGCTCGCCGGAGACGATGTCCTGCCAAAGTCTCAAAACTACCCGTGAGAACGACGGCAACAGAAAGGATGACACCAGCCGCTCGCGTGTCGCGAATTCCCACAGGGCGATGATGGCTAAAGGAAGGATCGCACCGATCAGGATATTCATCAGCCTGTGACCCGATGCCATCTCATGCCTCCCGATAGCGCAGGAGATAATGATAGATCGCTAGATAGGCGCGATCCGCGGCAAAGCCGATGGCGGTTATGACAAAGGCGCTGGCGAACATGCCGGCGTAGTCGCCACCGTCGCCGAGGAAGGCGATGAGAAAGCCCATGCCGCGCTGTGCACCCAACATTTCTGAACTGATCAGAAGTACAAAACTAAGGGCGAGCGCCACCCGCACGCCGGCCAGCAGGTCGGGCAGGGCAGCTGGAATGATGACGTGCCACTCCGCCTCGATCGAATTAGCTCCGAGGCTGCGCGCCGACCACACCAGCGTGCTCTCCGCGCTTCTGGCGCCGTTATAAGCACCCAGAACGATAGGCAGCAGGCAGCCTAAAAAAATAACGGCGATTTGTGCGGAATGTCCAAATCCCAGCCAAATGATGATGACCGGAATAAGCGCTGATTTGGGCAGCGGGTAGAGAAAGGTTAGCGACGGCTGCGCCATTTTCTGCACAATGGCCGATGACGCCAGAGCAAAACCGAGGATGCTCCCGACGATTATTCCCAACCCCAATCCGCTGACGAGACGCAGCATCGACGCGCTGATATTGGAGAGCATCTCGCCGCCGGCGCATAATTGCCAGAGCCGCACTGATACTGATGTCACCGAAGGCAGAACGTCCTGCGACACAAGGCCGCTGCGGGAGGCCAATTCCCACAAGGCCAGTAAAAGCACGACGGGCGTGTATCGGATGGCGATTTCTTTCACGTTTTCACGCCGGAGGCTGCCAGGGCCTCCTCGCGCACGAGGTCCCAGATCTCTTGGCAATAATCGACGAACCGGGGCGATCGGTTTACATCGGGGCCGCGCGGACGCGGCAGATCGATTGGCAGCGTTTTTTTGATACGGCCGGGACGTGCCGACATCACGACCACACGGTCGGACAGCAGCACCGCCTCGTGCACGTCATGCGTGACAAACAGTACCGTCTTGCGCGTCGATCCCCATATAGCCAGCAGTTCTTCTTGCAGAATTCCGCGGTTTTGCGCATCGAGCGCACCGAACGGCTCGTCCATGAGGAGCACATCTGGGTCCGTGACCAATGTGCGAGCGATCGCAACGCGCTGCTTCATTCCGCCGGAAAGTTGCGCCGGCCAGGAATCTTCGAAGCCTGTCAGCTTGACGAGATCAATGTATTTTTGTGCCAACTCCGCGCGTTGCGCTGTATCCATCGACTTTCGCTCAAGACCGTAAAGCACATTCTGACGAACCGTCTTCCACGGAAATAGCGCGAAGTGCTGAAACACGATTCCGCGGTCGGGACCGGGTTTAGCAATCTTGCGGCCATCGACCGAAATCTCACCCTGCACCAAAGGCAGGAAGCCACCAAGCAGATAGAGCAGGGTGCTTTTGCCGCAACCGCTCGGGCCGACAATGGAAACGAACTCATCCTTCGCGACATCCAGGTTGACGTTGTCCAGCGCCTTCACCGCGCGCCCGTTCGCCGGCGCGTAGGTGAATTCAACGTTTGCAAATTTAATCTTTGTGTTTGTCACCTGGATCCTTGGCCGAAATCGAGACGGGCCGCATCGGCGCCATCTTGCGCGCAGTTAACTCGCAAATCCATGACGGTCATTCCGCCGCGATTTGCGCCGCGGCGCCATCCTTCCAAATCGTTGCGACCTGACGGATCGTCGCGACCTCGCCGAAGAACCGGTCAATGTTGCTGAGACTGGCCTTGTGGTCGGCGTCGCTATAGGCGGCGCAGCCGTCATCGACCGCGATAACATAATAGTCGCGCACGAAGGCTTCGCGCGCGGTGGTCTCGACGCAGACATTCGTGACCACGCCGGTGATCGCCACCGTGCGAACGCCATTGCTGCGCAGGATCAGATCGAGATCGGTATTGTGGAAGGCGGCATAGCGGTGCTTGGTCACGACGACGTCGCCTGCTTGCGGCCGAACGTCGCAGTAATAGTCGCCCTCCCATGCGCCGTCGCGGCAGACCGGAATGCTGGTGTAACCGCCTTTGCGCTTGCGGGCAGCCTGTTCGAGCCAGACGTCCGAAAGGTAGAAATTTCGCTCGGTGGTGTAGACGCAGCGTATAAAGACGACGAGAACCCCCGCCTTGCGGGCTTCGTCAATGAACGCTGGCAGGCGCGCGCCGAGCGCTTTGGCGGCGGTAATGTCTCTGCCATCTTTGGAAATCAGACCGCCATCGGCGCAGAAGTCGTTGACCATGTCGACCACCAGCAACGCGGTGTGCGCCGGCTGGAGTTTTTCCTTAAGCGAGCCGAGCGGTCTAACGTGGGCAATTCGCGTTGCAACCTCGAGTTCTTCCTGCTGGCCCATCGTTTCCTCCGTTCGATTCTTTCCGCGGATGCTTGCGCCGCGCGAGGCGCCCATCCGTATACAAAAGTAACAACCTTATATACAAAGATAGCCGATCTGGAAACACCTGTGTAGGATCGCCGGCGATGGACGAACAACTCAAACTAGCGAAAAGCGAAGTGCGTGACGGAATGCGGATCGATTGGGACGTGCCAATCGTAATGGACGACGGAATTGTGCTGCGGGCGGATATTTTCCGTCCCAACGACGACGGAAAATATCCGGTCCTTTTGACTTATGGCGCTTTCGGCAAAGGTCTTGCCTTTCAGGAAGGCAATAAAAGCGCCTGGGATCGAATGGTGAAGGCGTTTCCGGAAGTCGCGGCGGGCTCGACCAACAAATATCAGGTGTGGGAACTGGTCGACCCGGAAAAATGGGTGCCGGACGGCTATGTCTGTTTACGCATCGACTCGCGTGGCGCGGGCCGTTCGCCCGGTTTTCTCGATCCGTGGTCGCCGCGTGAAACGGACGATATTTGCGCCTGCATCGAATGGGCGGCGGTGCAGCCGTGGAGTAGCGGCAAGATCGGGATGAACGGCATTTCCTATTTTGCGATGAATGCGTGGTTCGCCGCGCAACGCCAGCCGCCGCACTTGGCTGCGATTTGTGCGTGGGAAGGCACCACCGACTGGTATCGCGAGTCCGCGCGCCATGGCGGGATTTATTGCCGTTTCCTCGATAATATTTTTCCACGCGCGTTCTATCGTGTTCAGCACGGTCTCGGTGAGCGCGGCTTGCGCAGCAGGGCCACCGGCGAACTGGTATCGGGACCGGAAACCTTGCCGGAGGACGAACTCAAGAAGAGCCGCCGCGACATTGAGCAGTTTGTTCTCGATCACCCTTTCGACGACGACGCCTGTCGCGAACGCTCGGTAGATTTCTCTAAAATCACTGTGCCGCTGTTGAGCAGCGCCAACTGGGGTGGCGTCGGCTTGCATCCGCGCGGCAACTTCGAGGGCTATGTCGCCTCGGCTTCCAAACAGAAATGGCTGGAAGTGCACGGCGACGCGCACTGGACGCATTTCTATACAGATTACGGCGTCAATCTGCAGAAACGCTTCCTCGGCCATTTCCTTAAAGGCGAAGATACCGGCTGGGACAAGCAGCCGCCGGTGCAATTGCAGGTGAGGGCGCCAGGCGAGAAATTTACCGAACGCCACGAGACCGATTGGCCGATCCCGCGCACGCAATGGAGCAAATATTATCTCGATCCCGCGAGCATGAGCTTCGGGCCCGATGAGCCAGTCGCCAACACGACCCTCGCCTATGAAACAATGGGTGATGGGCTGACCTTCCGAACGCCGGCTTTGACCGCGTCATTGGAAATTACCGGGCCGGTGGCGGCGAAACTCCGGCTATCATCGGCGACAACCGACGCCGACATATTCCTCGTTCTGCGGGTGTTCGATCCGCAGGGGCAGGAGGTAACGTTCGTCGGTTCGAACGACCCACGCACTCCCGTTGGCTTAGGCTGGTTGCGCGCGTCGCATCGCAAGCTCGATCCAAAGAAGTCGCTGCCCTACCGGCCTTATCACAGTCATGATGAGGCTTGGCCGCTGACGCCGAACGAGCCGGTCGATCTCGACGTCGAGATATGGCCGACGTCGATCGTCGTGCCATCAGGTTATAAGCTCGGGCTCACACTGCGCGGCAAGGACTACGAGAATGAAGGCCCGCCGCTGGTCCTGGAGGGCGTGAAATACACGCTCACCGGCGTCGGTCCCTTCCTGCACACGCATCCGCAAGACCGGTCGCCTGCAATTTTCGACAGCATCAATACCCTGCATTTCGTGCCGGGGCAGCAGCCTTACGTGCTGCTACCGGTCATTCCGTCGAAATAGCATGGATAGGCTATTTCAGCTTCCGCGGCACGCGAGCTTTTGCGCGGCGCGGAAGATTGACCTCGAAGACGAAACGGTCCGGTCTGCAGATTGTCAGGCCGAGCAGAAGCGGCTTGGCCTCCAAGTCGAAGGCAGTGTAGTCAACGCGCATCATCGGCTGGCCCGCCGGCAGATGGAACAGGCGCGTATATTCTTCGCTCAGGACCGTCGAGCTGAATTCGCATTTGAGATTGCCGATGACGATTTTGTGCTTGTCCAGCAGCGCAAACAGAAACAGCTTCGAGATTTCCGGCCGCAGCTTGCGCGCCAGCGCTGGCCGCAGGTGCAGGACGTGCAAGGCCACCGGTTCATCGTTGGCGAAGGTCAGCTTCTGGTGACGAAACACCGGCGCGGCCGGGCGGACGCCGAGCCGGGCTGCCACTTCATCGCTGGCCTTTACGATGGTGTGGCCCACTTCTTCAAGCCGAGGCGTGAATCCCGCGCGCCCGATCTCGTCGCCGATGGAGCGATCCGGGTCGCCCGCCAGCACGCGATGAATGCGCGGCTTCGTTTTCACGAAGACACCGAGCCCTTGATGTCCTTGCACGAGACCTTCGTAGGCAAGCTCCCGCAGCGCCCGGCGGACGGTGATGGCGCTGACACCAAACCCTTTTGTCAATTTGCTCAGGCTTGGCAGGCGGCTGCCGGGCGGGTAGGTACCGCGCGCAATACGGGATCGCAGCGCGGTGACGAGATCGCTATAGAGAAAGGCCCGCTTGGGAGTTCGTCGTTTCATTCGGCGCACAATTGCCGACCTGTGATGAATTCACAATCGTTAAATAGCGGTCGTTTCGCAAAAGACGAAATAAAAGCCGACATGGACCGCGCGAGACAGATAGAAAATAATTCTTTGCAAGGAAACTGTAATGCCGATTGACGTCCATGCCCACTACGTACCGCCGACAATCCTGGACAAGGTCGATGAGCGCGCAGGCGAGTTTGGACTTTCTGTGGTCCGGCATCCGCCTTCCTGCACCTGTGCGATCCACTTTAACTACGGTCTCAAGGTGCGGCCTTTCTTTCCTCGGTTGATCGAGCCGGTATCGGAACGGCTCAAGGCCATGGACGAGGCTGGGATCGAGCGTCAGGTGTTGTCGTCATGGGCCGATATCTTCGGTTCGGGTTTGCCGAAGCTACAAGCGCAGGCCTGGCACCGGTTTTTGAATAATCATCTCGCCGATCTCTGCGCAAGCCGGGAGGACTGTTTTTCCATGTTGGCATCGGTGCCTCTGCCATATGCGCAGGAAGCGGCCGCCGAACTTGAGCATTCGGTCAAATCGCTTGGTGCAGTTGGGGCCGTCGTTGCCGCCAATGTCGAAGGCAAGAATTTAGGTGAATTCGACCTCGATCCATTCTGGCAGATGGCCTGCGCGCTCGACGTCGGCGTCTTTATTCATCCGGTCCAGGCCGCGCCCAATCCACGCTCAGCCAAATTCGGGCTGTCTCAAATCGCCCAGTACACCGTTGACACGACGCTCTGCGTTGGATCGTTGATCGGGACCGGCGTGCTCGATCGTTTCCCAAAATTGCGGTTGCTGCTGTCGCATGGTGGCGGCACATTTCCTTATCTCACCGGCCGCTTTGACATCATGCACAAGCGCATGGACCGCGCCGCGCAAACGGATGTCGCCAAAGAAACGCCATCGGCCTATCTGCGGCGTTTTTACTACGATACCATTCTGCACGATCCCGCGATCCTGCGTTGGCTGGCGGATCGCGTCTCGGTCGAGCGCATTGCGCTCGGCAGCGATTATTCATTTCCACCGGCCGACCTCGATCCACTGGCGACGGTGCGCGCAGCCGGTTTCTCGGCAACGGAAATCCAGAAGATCGCCGAGGACAATCCGCGCGCGTTATTTCCGCGCTTGCAGTAAGTCAAAAACCCGGGACGAAGTTCATGATCATAGATGTCTTCAACCACTTCATGCCGAAGCCGTATCTCGACCGGCTGACGCAACTGATCCCGGATCATGTGGCGACGACCGCATTTCCGCGACTAAAAACGCTGGTGGATGTCGAGGCCCGGCTTCGTTTGCTCGACCAATTCGACGGCTTGCAACAGGTATTGTCGCTAGCCAATCCGCCGCTTGAATTGGTCGGTGGGCCCAATGTCACGCCGGACCTCGCGCGGCTTGCCAATGACTCACTGGCCGAGGTGTGCCGCAAACACTCGGACCGGTTTCCAGCCTTTATCGCGGCGCTGCCGATGAACAACATTGACGCCGCGCTGGCGGAGATCGACCGCGCCATCAACGAGCTTGGTGCGCGCGGCATCCAGCTCTTCACAAACGTGGCGGGTAAGCCGCTGAGCGCGCCGGAATTCCGGCCGGTTTTCCGGCGCATGGTCCATCACGGCTTGCCGATCTGGGTGCACCCGATGCGCGGCCCGAACTTTCCGGATTATGCCAGCGAGAAGCAGTCGGAAGACGAAGTCTGGTTCAGCTTTGGCTGGCCCTACGAGACGACTGCCTGCATGACGCGGCTCATTTATTCAGGGTTGTTCGACGAAATGCCGGAGCTCAAGATCATCAGTCACCACATGGGCGGCATGATCCCGTATTTCCCGGCCAAGATTAATCTCGGTTTCAAACAGATCTTCTTTGGCACTCGCGATCAAAATCCCGTGGCCGAGGAGCGTGGCCTCAAGCGTCGCCCGATCGAATACTTCAAGATGCTCTATGCCGACACTGCGATCGGCGGCGAGGAGGCTCCGACGCGATGCGGTCATGCATTCTTCGGCACTTCACGCTGTCTGTTCGCGACTGACGCGCCGTTCGATGCCGAGCAGGGGCGGGGACTGATCGCCGACACCATTCGGGGTGTGGAAGCGCTTGGTCTGCCACGGGTTGAGATCGACCAGATATTGGCGGGCAATGCTCGCGAACTGCTCAAACTCTAGGGACTGTCGGTCATGAAAACACAAAACATCAAAGTGAAACTTCGCGATGGCGAGATGGGCGCCTATCTCGCCATCCCGGATGGTCCGCCGGTGGGCGCCATTATTGCGATTATGGAAATCTGGGGCGTCAACGACACCATGCGTCATCACGCGCATGAATTTGCCGAAGCCGGCTTCATCTGTCTGGTGCCAGATCTGTTCTGGCGGCAGGAGCCAGGCGTCCAATTGTCTGACGGCAACCCCGAGGACATCAAGAAGGCCTTCGATCTTTACTACGAGTTCGACTACGATCTCGGTGTGCAGGATATGGAAGACATCCGGCACTATCTGGTGGGTCTCAAGGAGTGCAACGGCAAAGTCGGCGCCGTTGGCTACTGCCTCGGCGGCAAGCTTTGTTACCTGATGTGCTGTCGCACCGAAATCGACTGCGCCGTCGCCTATTACGGCACCTACATCGAGCACCGCATCAGCGAGGTGAAAAACCTGCATCGCCCCTTTGTGCTGCACATGGCCATGAAGGACCGCTGGGTGCAGGCCGAAGTCAATGACCTGCTGGAGCGCAAGCTTGCACCCAATCCGTTGGTGACGATCCATAAATATCCCGGCGCGGATCATGCGTTCGCGCGCGTCGGTGGCAAAACTTATAGCAAGCCGGAAGCCGACCGTGCGCTAGTTCTGACCGTGGAGTTTTTTAAGAAGCATCTCGAATAATGTGCCAGGCAGATAAGCTGACCGCCATGTGGCGCAGAGGAGATGGCGGTGGCCCAGAATGTCTTTGTGCTTCGGACTTTACCTAACCCCTCGGCCTTATCGATCATGGGCTCCCTGCGCTCCTTCGCGCGCAAAATGCCGGGCGTCGGGGTAAACCCAATAATTTTCCTGGCTGGAAATGTGCGCCAATAAGCCGTAATGAGTGGCATTCGGACCTATACGGCGGGGTCTCCAGCCCGGATGCCACCCCAGTAACATCAAAAAATGCAGCAAAGACGCTTCAGTATTGCGCCGATGATGGAATGGACCGACCGGCACTGCCGGTTCTTCCATCGGCTGCTCACGCGTCGGGCGCTTTTGTATACCGAGATGCTGACCACGGCGGCGATCCTGCGCGGCGACCGCGGGCGTCTGCTCGGTTTCGACGCCGCCGAACATCCGGTGGCGTTGCAACTCGGCGGCTCAGACCCACAATCGCTCGCCGAATGCGCGGCGATCGGCGAAGACTTCGGCTATGACGAAGTCAACCTCAATGTCGGCTGTCCGTCCGACCGCGTACAGGAAGGTCGCTTCGGCGCCTGCCTGATGGTCGAGCCGCGACTGGTCGGCGAGTGCGTCGCCGCCATGAAGGCGGCGGTGAAAATTCCGGTCACGGTGAAATGCCGCATCGGCGTCGACGATCAGGATCCGGATCAAGCGCTGTTTTCGTTCACCGATATCGTCAAGGCCGCCGGTTCGGATGCGCTGATCGTGCATGCGCGAAAGGCCTGGCTCAAAGGTCTGTCGCCGCGTGAAAACCGCGAAGTGCCGCCGCTCGATTACGCCATCGTGCATCGCCTGAAGGCCGCGCATCCCGATCTCGCCATCGTGCTCAATGGCGGCATCGCCAGTATTGAGCAGGCGCAAGAACAGTTAAAAGCGAATCTCGGGGCGCTCGACGGCGTCATGATGGGCCGCGCCGCCTATCAGGAGCCGTGGCGGCTGTTGGGCGTCGATCCCTTATTCTTTGGCGAGGACGCGCCCTTCGCGACGGCTAAGGAAGCGGCGCTCGCCTTTATCCCTTACATCGAGCGTGAAATGGCCAAGGGCGTGCGCCTCCATGCCATCACCCGCCACGTCCTCGGCCTATTCCGGGCGGTGCCGGGCGCGCGCGCCTTCCGCCGCCATCTCTCGGTTGAGGCGGTCAAGCCTGCCGTCAGCGCGCAAGTCATGGCTGATGCGCTCGCGCTGGTGCTGGACAGTGACGCGAATATGGCCAACATCGCCGCCTGACTTTCTTTAAGGCCGGGGCAAAAATGTTATTGGGATATCCGATCGACGAGCTTGTCTGGCTCGCCTGCCTGATCGCGGGTGCCGGCATTCTGGTCGGCATTCTCGCCGGCCTCTTCGGCATTGGCGGCGGCGCCATCATCGTGCCGGTACTTTACGAAGTCTTCCGCGCCCTCGGCGTGCCGGAGGATGTCCGTATGCAACTGTGCATCGGGACTTCCTTGGCCATCATCGTGCCCACCACGGTGCGTTCCTACATCGCGCACAAGAAAAAAGGCGCCGTCATCCCCGACGTGGTGCGCGTCTGGGCGCTGCCGGCGGTCATCGGCGTCGTCATCGGCTCGATCACCGCGACATTCGCGCCGGCCGCGGTGTTCAAGATCGCCTTTGTCATTTTCGCCGTCTTTATTTCGGTGCGTATGCTGTTCGGCGGCGACCGGTTAAGCCTCGGTCAGCAACTGCCCGGGCGTCCGCTGCAATGCGTCTTTGGCTTCATCACCGGGCTGTTCTCCTCGCTGGTCGGCGTGTCCGGCGGCGCGGTGTCGAACGCGGTATTGACGCTCTACGGCCAGCCGATGCAGCGCGCGGTCGCGACCTCGTCCGGCGTCGGCGTGCCGATCACCATCGCCGGCACCATCGGTTATATCCTGGCCGGCTGGCCGCATATGGCGCAACTCCCGCCATTCTCCATCGGCTTCGTCTCGCTGATCGGTTTCGTGCTGATGGCGCCGGTGTCGAGTTTTACCGCGAGCTATGGCGTGCGGCTGGCGCATTGGCTGCCGCGCCGCAGGCTCGAAATCGCTTTCGGCATTTTGCTGATGGTGGTGGCGCTGCGGTTTATTGTGAGTCTTATCTAGCTCACGGAGTGCCGCGCATGCGCAGCTTATTGCCGCGCACCTCCCAGCTATCGAGCCGGTTGAGGAAACTCATGCCGAGCAAATTACTTTTAAGCTGACCTTTCTGCGCGACCAGCGCCGGCACTTCGCGCTCGGTCACCGCGCCGATGGCGAGGCGGTCGAGCGTCACCGGCGCCGCGTGCGTGCGACCGTTCGCGGTGTCGACATTGACCGTATAGTTGAGCATCTCGGTCGGCAGTCCGGCGGCCTTGGCCGCCTCTTGCGTCAGCACCACCGAACTCGCGCCGGTGTCGAGCACCATCGGAATTTTCACGCCGTTGATGTGCGCGGCCATCGAAAATTCGCCGCCAAGCCCGCGCACGACCTCGGCGTTCTGCCCGTGGCTGGCGACATGGCCCGGCACCAGTTCGGCCAGCACGCGGTCGCTGGCGTCGCGCAATTCGAAACGGTAGCTGTAGCCGACCACCAGTAGCAGCGCGACCACCGTCCAGAACAGCAGCGCCTCCAGCGCCTTGCCCAGCCGTTCGCGAAACACCACCAGCACCAGCCCGCCGACGAAAATTAAAAGCGCCACCTTCAGCACCAGCGATCCGATGTCATGGCGCAGCAGATTGGCGATGGCGTCCTGGTCGTTCGATGCGATCAGCGCGGCGAGCGAAATCGCGACGCCGAGGATCAGCAGCCAGGTGAGGCGGCTGCTCATCGCGTCTATCCCGCCGCCCCGGTTGGTGCCGGTTTTTGCGCCGGTTTCAATGCCGCCATGCGCGCCGGCAACTCGTCCATGATGCGCGTGCGCGCGGCGGCGCTCATCGCCGTCCATGAGGCGATCTCATCGACGCCGCGGCCGCAGCCCAGGCACAGCCCGGAACGGGCGTCGAGCGTACACACTTTGATACAGGGGCTTTCGATGGTCGGGCGGTCGATCACAAGGATGTCTGTCGTCGGTTGGAAATGGCGCGGCTGGCGCGAACATAGATATCGCCGCGCGGAACGCAATCGCGGAATTGTTTAAGTCCCCGCCCGGAATAGCGGCCGGCGGCTCAGGCGCCGGCGTTCGTCGGCGGAGAGGATCGGCTCGCCCGGCGGCGTGATTGGCGGGGCGTGCTCGCTCATCGGCGCCATCGCCGCCACCACGCGCTCGGGCGGGAAGGTGACCAGCACTTCGGTGCCGATGCGCAATTTCGACTTCAGCGTAAAGGTGCCGCCATGCAGGTCGACCAGGCTCTTGGCGATAGGCAGCCCGAGGCCGGCGCCCTGTTCGGCCGATTTGATCGAATTCGACCCTTGTCCGAACGAGGCCAGCACGATCGGAATTTCCTCTTCCGGAATGCCGGCGCCGGTGTCCTTCACGCTCATGTATTGCCCGCCCGACGCGGTCCAGCCCACCTTGAGCCAGATCTCGCCGCCTTGCGGCGTGAACTTGATCGCGTTCGACAAGAGGTTGAGGCAGATCTGACGCAGCGCGCGCTCGTCCGCCCATAGCCGCGGCAATTCCGGCTCGTAAACTTCGTGCATGGTGATGCCGCGGCTGGTGGCGCGCAGCTTCAGGAGATGGTGGCAGTCTTCGACGATGCCGACCAGCGACACCGACTCCTCGTTGAGCTCGTAGCGCCCGGCCTCGATGCGCGATAGATCGAGAATTTCGTTGATCAGCCCGAGCAGATGCACGCCGGATGTATGGATGTCGCCGGAATATTCCTTGTAGGCGGCGACCGCGTGCTCGCCGAACACTTCCGTCTTCATCACCTCCGAAAAGCCAAGAATGGCATTGAGCGGCGTGCGCAGTTCGTGGCTCATCTGCGCGAGGAAGCGCGACTTCGAAATATTGGCGGCTTCGGCGCGCTGGCGTGCCTCATCGGAAATCGCCTTGGCCTGTTCGAGTTCGCCGATCAGCGCGTCCTTCTCGGCGCGCGCTTCCAGCGTCGCCAGCGTGGTCGAATAAAGCCGGTAGGCGAGCACGGCGAAATAGCCCTGTGCGGTCGCCGCCATGATGGCGAGGATGTAATCGCGCAGCGTGCCCTGCAGCGCGAAATCGAGCGCGATCGCCGCGGTGACCGGGAAGGTGGCCGCGAATGCCGCGATCGGCAGGCTCGAAGCCAGCATGCTCGACACCGCCACCACCAGCAGCATGACGAACAGCATGAAGGTGCCGGAGCTTTCATCGGCGCCGACCGGGTGGATGAGAATGAACATCCAGGCCAGACCGTAGAACAAGTCGAGCAGGATGAAGCGCAGGCGCCAGGTTTTGGCGACCACCGCCGACATCGGCAGTTCGAGGAACTGGCGGCATTTGGTGATGATGACGGCGTGGATCACCAGCACCGACGCGGTCCAGGCGCCGGCGGTGACCGCGCCCGCCCACAGGCTCGACAGGAAACCGATGGTCGCGATCAGCAGCAGAATGACCAGCGAAGCGGACAGCCGGTTCTGCGCGTATTGTCGCAACAATTCGTAGTCGAACACCGGGCGCGTGCCCGAGGTCGAGGTCAGCCGGTCGCGCGCATCGCGCACATATTGCGCGGCCAGCCGCCGCTTCACCGGCGAGGTTTCCGGCGGCAGCGCGGTTAAATCGGGTTGTTCGCCTGGGATCATGAAACGACGCTACGCCACTGTAAAAACCACATGGCAAACTCGCGCAAAATCCTTAAGACGATGCTTAAACTGGCTTTAAGTGGACCCGTTAATGTTCGTTAACGCTCAGTTTGACAGGCTTTTTTGGCTGTGTTCGGCTGACTTTCGCAAAAAAGTTAATGCCGGGAGGGCTGGGATGAAACTTTATGATACCAAAACGGCGCCGAACCCACGCCGCACCCGCATTTTCCTGGCCGAGAAGGGCATTACGGTGCCGACCGAGCAGGTCGACATTATGACGCAGCAACACAAGACGCCCGAATACACCGCCATAAACCCTTTGCAGCGCATGCCGGCCTTGCTGCTCGACGACGGCACCGTGATTTGTGAATCGCTCGCCATCTGCCGTTACTTCGAAGTGCTACAGCCGCAGCCGCCGCTGTTCGGCACTGGGTCTAAGGAAGTCGCGCTGATCGAAATGTGGAGCCGGCGGGTTGAAAACAATTTCTTCGCCACCGTGGCGGCGGTGTTTCGCCATCTGCACCCCGCGATGAAGGAACTGGAAGTGCCGCAGGTACCGGCCTGGGCGGAGGCCAACAAGCCGCGCGTCGCCGCGTTTCTCGAACTGCTCGACAAGGAATTGGCAAGCAGAGAATTCATCGCCGGCGATCGCTACTCCGTTGCCGACATCACGGCGCAGGTGACCGTCGATTTCATGAAGCCAGCGCGGCTTTCAGTGCCCGACGAACTCACCAATGTGAAACGTTGGCACGCGGCGGTATCGGCGCGGCCGAGCGCGAAGGCGTGACCTTGTAGGGCGGATTAGCGTAGCGTAATCCGCCACCTACATTCTCACGGCGAGAGACGGATCAATGAAACTCACCATTATCGGCTGCGGCGATGCCTTCGGCTCCGGCGGGCGTTCCAACACCTGCTTTCATCTCAAAACCGCCAAGGCGACGCTGCTCGTCGATTGCGGCGCGTCGGCGTTGCCGGCGTTGAAGGCGCGCGAAATTAATCTCAACGCCATCGACGCGATTATTCTTTCGCATCTGCATGGCGATCATTTCGGCGGCCTGCCGTTTTTTCTGCTCGACAGCCAGTTCCTCGCCCGTCGCGAAAAGCCTTTGCTGATTGCCGGTCCGCCCGGCACGCGGGCGCGGCTTGATGCGGCGCTGGAAGTGTTCTTTCCAAAATCGACCGGCTCGAAGTGGCGCTTTGAATGGCGCGTTGAGGAGATCGCCGTCGGCGTCGCCTCCGACGTGCTCGGACATTCGATGGTGACGGCCGAGGTCATTCATCAATCGGGCGCGCCTTCGACCGCGCTGCGCCTCTCCGACGGCGAGAAGACCTTCGCCTATTCCGGCGACACCGAATGGACCGATGCCTTGCTGCCAATCGCGCGCGAGGCCGACCTGTTCATCTGCGAATGCTATGCCTTCGCCGGCAAGCTCACCGGGCATATGAGCTGGGAAGTTCTGCAACCGCGACTGCGCGATCTTGGCGCGAAACAGACCATGCTTACGCACATGAACCCGACGATGCTGGCGAAGCTGGACGAGGTGAGGGCGGGCGGCGTGTTGCTGGCGGAGGACGGGCTGGGATTGGAGGTTTAGCGCCACAAACTCCGGTCTCGCGAACAAAACTTCGCTCACCCCCGCGAAGGCGGGGGTCCAGTCTTGGGCCAAAGGTCTGGGTTCCCGCCTTCGCGGGGACGAGCGGTGAAAATAATTTTCGCTTCGCCTTGACGCGACCATAATCCTATGATTATAGTCTCTTCATCCCGCCCTCGTTACCGAGGGGTGTCTGATCAAGCATCTTCTGATGCGGGGCGGGGAGCGGTGGCTGGGCAGGGGGCGTCGGAGATGCGGCGCCAATTTACCCTTCCCGGCGGTCCAAGCCGCTTCGTCCCGGAGTCGCCGACCGCGGCACCACGGGTCCTACTGGAGGCTTTCCGGCTGCATGCCAGAATGCGGCCGGTCGGTCAGGGACCATAGCGGTGGATTAGGCGTTGGAGCCCAAAAGGCGCAGCGCCTGAAAGGTACGTCCACCGGGGGCGGAGCGGAGCAAACCTACAAACACCGCGCGCGGGACGCCACGGAGAAGGTGGAGTCGCGGCACTCAATAACTCGACAAGCCTCGATGTCGCGAGGCGTCGAGGCCCGTGGGTCCTCCGGACCCGTGGCGTTCCGCGCGCCCTCGGATTTGTGAGGGAGCGCAAAACTTCAGGAGACGGCCTGCCCGGGGCCGCTAAGAATACGGGCGATGAATCGCGTCTGCGCTTCTCTTCTTATCCCTCCCATCCCAACTCGGGTTTACCCGAGTTGGGCAATTAAGATGAAGGGGAGGGTCCGGCGCGAAAGCGCCGGGGGTGGGGTAAAGCTCGCGATGAAATTCCCCACCCGCCTCGCCGCAAGCGCGGCTCGGCACCCTCCCCGAAGACGGGGAGGGATAAGAAAGCTACTTCCGATCCAGCAACGCAATGAGGCTCGACGTATCCCAGCGCTTGCCGCCCATCGCCTGCACTTCGGAATAGAACTGATCGACCAGCGCGGTGACCGGCAAATTTGCGCCGTTCTTGCGCGCTTCACCCAGACAAATCCCTAAGTCCTTGCGCATCCAATCGACCGCAAAACCGAAATCGAATTTGTTCGCCGCCATGGTCTTGTAGCGGTTTTCCATTTGCCAGCTTTGCGCCGCGCCTTTCGATATCGTCGCGATCAGTTTCTCGATATCGAGATTGGCCTTCTTGGCAAAATGCAGCGCCTCGGACAAACCTTGCACCAGCCCGGCGATGCAAATCTGGTTGCACATCTTCGCCAACTGGCCCGAGCCGGCCGGCCCGAGCAGATTGCAGGCGCGCGCATAGGCATCGATCACCGGCTTTGCCTGATCGAACGTCCCCTGATCGCCGCCGCACATCACCGTCAGCACGCCGTTTTCCGCGCCGGCTTGCCCGCCCGACACCGGACCGTCGATGCAGCCGAAGCCGCCTTTTTCGGCGGCGGCTTTGAGTTCGCGCGCGATCTCGGCGGAAGCGGTGGTGTGGTCGACGAAAATCTTGCCTTTGCCCATGCCGGCGAAAGCGCCGTTCGCCCCGAGCGTCACTTCGCGCAGGTCGTTGTCGTTGCCGACGCAGCACATCACGAAGTCTTGGCCGTTGGCTGCTTCCTTCGGCGTGGGAGCCGATTTGCCGCCGAACTCCTTGACCCACTTCTCGGCCTTGGCGGCAGTGCGGTTATAGACCGTGACCTCATGGCCACCCTTGTTCTTGAGGTGTCCGGCCATGGGATAGCCCATGACGCCCAAGCCCAGAAACGCAACCTTCGCCATTGTCGCCTCCCTCGCGCGTATCTCTGTTCCGGTCTGAAAAGCCGGCTCTCGGTGCGCAATAGGTCATTTTAGGGGTGGCTACGTCAACCTCCGGCCCGTGAAAACCCTTGCCGGAATGTGCCGAGCGACCACATTGACGCGAGAGCCGCGCTGCCTATGGTGGCGGGCAAATCAGACCGGGAATGCAGATCATGGCGGTAGGCAAGGGTGAAGTTTTGGCGGCTTTGGCGCAGGTGAAAGCGCCCGGCGGCGGCGCCCTGACCGAGGCAAAGGTGCTCTCCGACGTCCTGGTGACGGACGGCAAGGTGTTCTTCTCCATCGCCGTCGATGCCGGCGCGGTGAAGGCCTGGGAGCCGGTGCGCGAGGCGGCCGAAAAAGCCGTGCGCGCTATCCCCGGCGTGCAGTCAGCGCTGGTCGCGCTCACCGCCGAACGCGCCGCCAGCGCCGGCAAAGGCCCGGCGCCGGCGCACAAGGCGGCGACACCGGTAGCGCCGCACGCCCACGCTCATCCAGCCGACAAGGTGCAGCCCGGCATTCCCGGCGTAGACGCCGTGATCGCGGTCGCCTCCGGCAAAGGCGGCGTCGGCAAATCAACGACCGCGGTCAATCTCGCGCTCGGCCTGCGCGATCTCGGATTGAAAGTCGGCATGCTCGACGCCGATATCTACGGACCATCGCTGCCGAAACTTTTCGCCATCAAGGAAAAGCCGCAGACCGTCGGCGGCACGCGCCTGAAACCAATCGAGCGTTACGGGATGCAGATCATGTCGATTGGATTTCTGATCGACGAAGAAACACCGATGATCTGGCGTGGACCGATGGTGATGTCGGCGATCACGCAGATGCTGCGCGAAGTGGAGTGGGGCAAGCTCGACATCATGGTGGTCGACATGCCGCCCGGCACCGGCGACGCGCAACTCACCATGGCGCAGCAGGTGCCGCTCAAAGGCGCGGTCATCGTCTCGACCCCGCAGGATCTCGCGCTCATCGACGCACGGCGAGGCGTCGCCATGTTCAAGCGCGTCAACGTGCCGGTGCTCGGCGTGGTCGAGAACATGAGCTATTTCCTCTGCCCGGAATGCGGCACGCGCTCGGATATTTTCGCGCATGGCGGCGCCCGCCATGAGGCCGAGCGGCTTGGCGTTCCGTTTCTTGGTGAAGTGCCGCTGCACATGACCATCCGCGAGAAATCCGACGCCGGCCTGCCGGTGGTGGCGACCGAGCCGGATGGGGTGCACGCCAAAATCTATCGCGACATCGCGGCCAATGTGCTGGCCCAGATCAAGGGCGGCGCGTCGGCCGGGCGCAGCGCGCCGAGGATCGTGATCGAGGCCTGACCTTGCGCAAATGCGCTTCAGGCGGGGGGCCTGGGGCGGCGGTACAGGGCCGAAAAAGCATGTCCACCGGCCGCTTTGGCGAATTTTTGGGTCCATTCCCCACTTACAACTTTTGTCGAACCGGTGCAGACTGGATTTAGCGTGCTGGCTCCTTCATGGTTCCAACAAGCCCCCAGATTGTGGTGATTCACGGGGAAGGCGCGGGCAGCACGGGGGCTCCCGCAGAAAAACGAAAACGGGAGGAATAAGGATGAAACGTCGTCAGTTTATCAAGGCCGCCGGTTTGAGCTTTGCCGGAGCGGCAATTGCCGCGCCAGCCATCGCGCAGTCGGCGCCTACACTTAAATGGCGCATGCCCTGCAGTTGGCCGAAGTCGCTGGATACGCTCTACGGGGCGGCGGAAGTCATGTGCAAGGCTGTCGGAGAGGCGACCGACGGCAAATTCCAAATCCAGCCGTTCGCAGCGGGCGAAATCGTCCCCGGCCTCGCCATTGTCGATGCCGTCCAAAATGGCACCGTCGAAATCGGTCACACCGCTTCGTACTACTACTTCGGCAAGGACCCGACCTTCGGCTTTGGCACGTCGGTGCCGTTCGGGCCGAACGCCCGTATCAACCAGGCATGGTGGACGCAGGGCGGCGGCGAGACCGTGCTCGACGAGTTCTACAAGAAGTACAATGCCAAAAGTCTGCTGGCCGGCAACACCGGCTGCCAGATGGGCGGCTGGTATCGCAAGGAAATCAATTCGATCGACGATCTCAAGGGCCTGAAAATGCGTATCGGCGGCTGGGCTGGCAAAGTCTTGCAGAGGCTCGGCGGCGTGCCGCAGCAGATCGCCGGCGGCGACATCTATCCAGCGCTCGAAAAGGGTACATTGGATGCCTGCGAATGGGTCGGCCCTTACGATGACGAGAAGCTCGGCTTCTTCAAGGTTGCGCCGCACTACTATGCGCCCGGCTGGTGGGAAGGCGGCTCGATGCTGCATGCCTTCGTCAATCTCGACAAGTGGAATGCTTTGCCGAAGCAATATCAGGCGATTCTGGCGCAGGCCGGTCATTACGCCAACACGTGGTGCATGGCCAAATATGACGCGCTCAATCCGCAGGCGTTACGCAGGCTGCTCGCAGGCGGCACCAAGCTTCATGTCTTTTCGCCGGCGATCATGGATGCCTCCTACAAGGCGACCATGGAATTGCACGCGGAGGTCTCGAAGACAAATGCGAGCTTCAAGAAGGTCAACGAATCCATGATGGCGTTCACCAAGAATGCGTATCAGTGGTTTCAGGTCGCGGAAAATACTTACGATCAGTTCATGATCCGCGCGATGCGCGGCTGAACGCTTCGATACCTGGATAAGAAAAAGCCCCGGAGCGAAAGCTCCGGGGCTATTTTTTTGCTAGTCCGGAAAAGTTATTATTTGAATATGGGCGGCAGATTGTCGAACGATGGAATATCGATCTGCGGAATATCGATTTTGATCGTATTGGGATCGATTGTCGACATTCCGCGCTTGTAGTGCATGACCATCGCCGGAAACATGATGACCAATAACACCATGATCACCTGGATCACCACAAACGGCATTGCGCCCCAATAAATCTGCCCTGTGGTGACCGGCTCCATGCGAAGGCCGGTGATACGGTCGGTATAATGTTCCTTCGGCGCCACCGATCGCAGATAGAACAGCGCGAACCCGAACGGCGGATGCATGAACGAGGTCTGCATATTCACGCCGAGGATGACGCCGAACCAGATTAGATCGATGCCGAGTTTTTCGGCCGCGGGTCCGAGCAGCGGAATGATGATGAAGGCGAGTTCGAAGAAGTCGAGGAAGAACGCTAGGACGAAGACGAAGGCGTTGACGAAGATGAGAAAGCCGATCTGGCCGCCCGGCAGCGACGTTAGCAGATGCTCGACCCAGATATGTCCGCTGACGCCGTAGAACGTCAGCGAGAAAACGCGCGCGCCGAGCAGGATGAAGACGACGAAGGCCGACAGCTTGGCCGTCGATTCGACCGCTTGGCGGATCAAATCCCAGGTCAGGCGGCGCTTGAGCGCGCCCAGGATCAGCGCGCCGGAGGCACCCATGGCGCCGCCTTCGGTCGGTGTCGCGACGCCGATGAAGATCGTGCCGAGCACCAGGAAGATGAGAAACAGCGGCGGCACCATGACAAAGGTGGTCTGTTGCGCGATATGCGACAGAAAGCGGAAGCCGAGGAAGCGGTTGGTCAACCAGTTCACGATGGCAATGGCGAAGGCGAACAGAATGCCGTTGAACATGCTGAGAACGACAAAGTCGGCACCGTGGGACGTGGCGCCCTGCATGGCGAACCAGGCAAATCCAATGCTCGCGAGGGTCAGAACGCCGAGCGATGCCAGCCCCCTAGTGCCGTCCGCTTCGCGAAAGCCGATGGCTTCCACCGGAAGGCCGGGCGTCGCTTTCGGGTAGAGGACCGACACCAGGAATACATAAAAGGCGTAGAGGCCGGAAAGCACGAGGCCAGGAATGAACGCGCCTTCGTACATGTCACCGACGGACTTGCCGAGTTGGTCGGCCATGACGATCAGTACCAGCGATGGCGGGATGATCTGCGCCAAGGTGCCGGACGCGGCGATGACGCCGGAGGCAACGCGCCGGTCATAGCCGTAGCGCAGCATGATCGGCAGCGAGATCAGGCCCATCGAAATCACCGACGCGGCCACTACGCCGGTGGTAGCGGCCAAAAGCGCGCCGACGAACACCACGGCATAGGCAAGCCCGCCGCGCACGGTACCGAACAATTGCCCGATGGTGTCGAGTAGATCCTCGGCCATGCCGGATCGCTCCAGTACAAGCCCCATGAAGGTGAAGAACGGAATGGCGAGCAGCGTATCGTTGCTCATCACGCCGTAGACGCGTTCTGGCAGGGCTTGCAGGAAGTCCGGGACGAACAGCCCGAGTTCGATACCGATCAGCGCGAAAATCAGGCCGACCGCGCCGAGTGAAAAGGCCGCCGGATAACCGAGCAGCAGAAAGACCACGAGGGCCGCGAACATAATCGGGGCCATGTTGTCGATAAAGAAACTTAACATCCAAAACTCCGGGGGGAATCGCTAGGGGCGCTCAGCGCTTTTCGATCGCTTCCACAATGTGTTCGACTTCGGCTTCTATGGCCTTGACCTGATTTTCGTAAGGATCGGGAATTTGGCCGCGCATGACCGCGACGCGCTTGATCAGCTCCGACACAGCCTGAATGAACAACAGCGCGAAGCCGATCATGACCAGCGATTTGGTCGGCCACTGGGGCAATCCGCCGGCGTTTCCCGACTGTTCGTTGATCTCGATCGAGCGGATAAAGAATGGGATGCCGGTTACGACCATGATGGCGCAGAAGGGCATCAGGAAAAACGAATGCCCGATCACGTCGATCCAATTGCGGACGCGCGGCGGCATCAGGTTGTTCACGATGTCGATGCGGATGTGCTCATTGCAAAGCAGCGTCCACGGCGAGCATAACAGGAATACGGCGCTAAAGAGCACCCATTGCAGTTCGAGCCAGGAGTTGGATGAAATATCGAAAATCTTGCGGATCGTGGCGTTCGCGGCCGAAACTATCACCGCGGCGAGAATGAGCCACGCAAGATGTCTGCCGAGCCAGGTATTGATGGCGTCAATGGCGCGCGAAACCGGCAGCAACGCCTTCACCAATGCGTCGAGAGCGCCCACGTGCATTCCCCCTCTGTAAGCGCGGCCTTAAATCCCCACAGGCCGAGATATATTTCGCTTTTACAGCCCCACGATCATGGCCGCCGAGGCCATGTCCGCCACCTTAATCCGATGGAGCTATAATCCGTCAATGGGCAAATCGGCGCTAGGACATAAAGTCTGCGTTTGCGCTCGGCCGTGCCCGCTTGCGGCTTTGCGAGGTTCGGCTCCAGCGCTGCCCACCCCGTGCGCCGCTCGCGGCGCGAAACCTATGGTTAAGGAACCCTAAACCCCCGGTTAACCTCGGCGAGAGTAGGAATACTGCCAGCCTGCCATTCAGCTGCCGGCCCCCGCCATTTGCACGGGCAGGCAGTAATTGCGCGCGGCGCGCGAGGTGGAATTCATGCGGCAGTGGACGATCGCTGAGCGGCTATTGGCGGCAGTGCTCATGGCGCTGGCCGCGATGGCGGCGGTGTCACGGCTTGCGGCGGTCCTGACGCCGTTTTTCAGCGAGGCCCATGCCGGTTATATCCAAATCGCGCTCGCGCTCGCCATCGTCGCCCTGACCGGCAAGGCCGTTCTGGCGATTGCCCGCTCGATAGCGCGGACGGTGACGCAAACCGCCGACACGCTCGACGCCATCGGCTATTCCGAGCATCGCTCGGCCGCGCCGCCGCCGGCAGGGCGCGGCGAATTGGCCCGGCTGGTGACCGCGACCGAGCGGCTGGCGGAAGTTTTGGGCGAACGCCAGCGCCGCGAATTGGTGCACAACGATCTAGACCGTGCTTGGCAGGCCTCCCGGCGCGCCAATTTGTCTAGCCTTGCGCATAACGTGGAATTGGCGACCGAAAGCGGCATTCAGCCGGTCGTCGATGGTGCCGCCACCCTGCAATTCAAAGCCGGCGATATGCTGGCCGCGCTCGAGCAGGTGCGGGCGGCCTTCGACGAGACGGTGGCCGCGGCCGAAAGCTCGCGCACCATGAACCAGGCCGCCGGTCAGTTGTCCGATCAGGTGATGCAGGCGATTACCGATATCACCGAACAGGTCCGGCGCGGCAGCAATCTCGGCCGCGAAACAGTCGACCGCGCCGACGCTTCGCGCAAGACCATCGACGCGCTCGCCAAGGCGGCCGACCAGATCGGCGACATCGTGACGGTCATCGACCAGATCGCGGCACAAACCAATTTGCTGGCGCTCAACGCCACCATCGAAGCGGCGCGCGCGGGCGAAGCGGGCAGGGGCTTCTCCGTCGTCGCCTCGGAAGTCAAGACGCTGGCGACGCGGACCGCGACATCGACCAAATTGATTGGCGTCAAAGTCAGCGAAATTCAATCGACCACGCGCGAAGTGATAAATTCCCTGCTGGGCGTCGCCGCGGCGATCGAGCAATTGTCCGGCGTGACCCAATCGGTATCGGCGGCGATCGAGCAGCAGCGCACTGCGACGGAAGCCTTCAGCGCGGGCGCGCGCGAGAGCCGCGCGGCGGTCTCCGATGTCGCCGGCCGCATGGCCGCCATCGCCGATATGGTCGAGCGTTCGCGCGCCACCGCCAAGGACGTGGCCCTCGTCGCCACCGACATGCAGACCACATCGCTAGCGTTGTGCGGCGAGATCCCCGACATCGTGCGCAAAGCGGTCAAAGCCGACTTGCGCGAATACCCGCGCTATGAAATTGGGCTGACCGCGCGCCTGGAGCGCGTCGGCGAGGCTTGCGTCATCATCGCGCATGACGTGAGCGAGGGCGGGGCGCGCATCGGCGCAAGCGTCAAGCTAGCGGTCGGCGACGACATCGCGCTCACCTTCGCCGGCATGAAACCGATTACCGGCAAGATCGTGCGTGATGGCGGCGACAGCTACGGCGTCTGCTTCACGCCGTCGCGGTTACGAGCGGAGGAATTGCGCGATCTGGTGACGTCGCAGGAGCGCGCAGCCTAATCTTTTTTGCGCATGGTCTGATCCGAAAACCGGTTCCCACTTTTCGGGATCATACGCCTAGCCGCCGGTTACGCTCATGTGGCGCGCGAGCGCAGGGCGATGCTGGCGGCGGTCGATCACAAAATCATGGCCTTTCGGCTTGCGCGTGATCGCTTCGTCGATGGCCGCGTGGATGAGATCGTCACTTTCCGAGGCGCGCAACGGCGAGCGCAAGTCGGCCGCGTCCTCCTGCCCGAGGCACATAAAAAGCGTGCCGGTGCAGGTGATGCGTACGCGGTTGCAGGACTCGCAGAAGTTATGCGTCATCGGCGTGATGAAGCCGAGCCGGCCGCCGGTTTCCTTCACGCGCGAATAACGCGCCGGCCCGCCGGTCTGATAGTCGATGTCGTCGAGCGTGAATCGCTCGGCCAGCCGCGCCCGCACCATCGACAGCGGCAGATACTGGTCGAGCCGCGTTTCGCCGACATCGCCGAGCGGCATCACTTCAATCACCGTCAAATCCATGTCGCGGCCGTGCGCCCATTCGAGCAGGCCCGCGAGTTCGTCTTCGTTGACGCCCTTGAGCGCGACCGCGTTGATTTTTACCTTTAGCCCGGCGGCCTGCGCGGCGTCGATGCCGGCGATGACTTTGCCGAGATCTCCCCAACGCGTGATGGCGCGGAATTTGTCGGCATCAAGCGTGTCGAGCGAGACGTTGATGCGTTCGACGCCGTGGCCTTTGAGTTCGGCGGCGTATTTCTCAAGCTGCGAGCCGTTGGTGGTGAGCGTCAATTCCTTGAGCGCGCCGCTCTTGAGATGACGCGACAGCGACTGCACCAGCGTCATGATGCCGCGCCGCACCAGCGGCTCGCCGCCGGTCAGGCGCAGCTTGTTAACGCCTTTGGCGACGAAGGCGCTGCACAGCCGGTCGAGTTCCTCGAGCGATAGCAGGTCGGCCTTCGGCAGAAAACTCATGTGTTCCGACATGCAATAGACGCAGCGGAAGTCGCAGCGGTCGGTAACCGAAACCCGCAGATAGGTGATAGCGCGCGCAAAGGGATCGATCAGCGCACGCGGCTGCGCACCGGCGCGATCGATCTCAATGGTGGAATTGGCAAAGCCTGCGCTCATCATCCATCCCTGGTGGCGGAATACTATATGGCCGACGATATTGCCTAAACCGCGTCCCCGCGAAGGCAGATCATGCGTATCCGCTCGATATAGTAAGTGTGGACGATATTGACCATAGCGTCCAGCCAGGCGCGCACGCGCGCGAATTGGTGGCGTGGCAATCGGCGAGCGGCGTTGCGGTCGCTCTTACCGTTGCGGCGGCGGCGCGGCCGGCCACGGCGCAGGCGCTTGCTGCGCAGGTTCCGCCCCGATCGGCGACGGCGCGGCGGCAGAGGCGGGCCTTGCGACGGGCTTGGCTGCGGTCTTGGGTGCGGTCTTGGGTGCGTTCTTGGACGCAGGGGGCTTCTTTGCAACGGGCTTCTTGGCCGCGGGCTTCTTGACGGGCGGTGGCGGAGGCGCAGGCGTCAGTTCGACGATCACCGGGTTGGGCCGCAATTCGGGTGCAATGCCGGAAAGCGAAACCGGTTCGATAGTTTCCGTTTCCGGCTGATAGCCGTTGAGCGTAAACACAACGGTGAGCGGCGCGTCGACCGGCAACGCCAGCGCACAGGGCGTGCGGCAGGTCTGTCCGTTCGAAGTCTTGGCTTCGGCGCCGGGCGGTTCGGATTCAAAACGCACGGTATCGGCGATTGGCGCGGACTTAAACGCATCAAGATGCATCCAGTCCGGAGCCGATGAACAGGCCGCTAGTGTGAGCGCACCGGCGATGATCGCAATAACTCGGTACATCGTGCACATCCGGTCTACCCGAGCGGCAAAGGCCGCTCGTCATTAAGCAAGAATACGGGGATGGGTACGGTGAGGCAACGGGTCGCGCGCCGTTAACCTTACCGCATTAACCATAAGCAACGGCACAACCATCACTGCGCCGCCGAAAGCGCTTCGATCGCATCGGGCAATTGCGCGAAGTGGCTGATAACGCGGTCCGGCGCGTAATCCGCGACCGGCTTTTCGCTATAACCGAAATCAACCGCGACGACCGGAATTCCGCCGGCGCGCGCGGTGCGGATATCGGTTTCGGAATCCCCGATCATGATCGCGTGGCCCGGCTTGGCGCCGGCGGCGGCGATGGTGCGCGTGAGCGCTTCCGGATTAGGTTTTTGAATCCCGAACGTGTCCTGGCCGCAGATCGCCGCGAAGCGGTCGGCAAGTTTCAATTGTTGGAGCAGCAACACCGATAGCCGCTCCAGCTTGTTGGTGCAGACGGCGAAGCGGTGGCCGCTCGCGGCCAAGGTGTCGAGCGCCTCGAGCAGTCCGGGGAAGGGCCGCGAGTGGTCTGCGATATGCGTGGTGTAGTGCGCGATGAAGTCGGCAAATAATTGTTCGAGCCGCTGCGATGTTACGCTGCGGCCTTCCGCTTCGATGCCGAGCGCGATCATCGCCTTGGCGCCGCCGCCGATCAGCTTGCGCGCGGTCTCGTATGGCACCGCCGGCATGCCCTCGCGCTCGAACACGACATTGAGGGTGGCGACCAGGTCGGGCGCGGTATCGATCAAGGTGCCGTCGAGGTCAAACACGACGAGGGCGGCGGCCATTGCATTGCTCATGAGTCGATCGCTAGCCCCCGATGGGCTGCGACGCAAGTCCGGATGGCGAACGGCCCGGGGTGTTTCACCGGATAAATTCGGCTATTCAGGCGCTGCGAAGGGCGCTACACAGGCCGTCGCAGCAGGATTTCAACCTTAATCTTCCCGGTGCCGATGAACGCCGATCAACAAAAACGCGCCGCTGCCGCGCGCGCCGTCGAGTTTGTCCGCCCGGGCATGCGGCTCGGTCTCGGCACCGGCTCGACCGCCAAGCATTTCTTGGACCTGATCGGCGAGCGCGTGCGCGCCGGCCTTGATGTCATCGCGGTGCCCACCTCGGAGGCGACGCGGGCGCAGGCGCTAAGCTGCGGCATTGCCCTGACCACGCTCGACGAGACGCCGGCGCTCGATCTGACGGTGGATGGCGCCGATGAAATCGCGCCGGATTTGAGCTTAATCAAAGGTGGCGGCGGCGCGCTGCTGCGCGAAAAGATCGTTGCCGCCGCTTCCGCCCGCATGATCGTCATCGCGGATGAGAGCAAATGGGTTGCCACGCTCGGGCAATTCCCGCTACCCATCGAAGTAACGCCGTTCGGCTACGGGGCGACGTTGCGGGCGGTGGAGCGGGCGATCGCTTCCGTACAGCCACGCGGCCCGCTAGCGCTGCGGATGGCCCAAATGGCCGGGGAAAAAGACGGCCATCCTTTCGTCACGGATGGCGGCCACTGGATTATCGATGCCGCGCTTGGCCGGATTGACGATCCGACGGCGCTGGCGCATGCGCTTTCGGGGGTACCGGGGGTCATGGAGCACGGTTTATTTGTCGGTATCGCCAATATCGTCATTATTGGCGGGCCGAACGGCACGCAGATCGTCGAACGGTCCTGATCGACAGCCTTATGGAGAATTTCAATATGCACGTCTCGCCGGTCGTCCAAAGCTTTTTTCGGCCCTTCCGCATGGCCGCCATCGCGGCGGCGCTCGCGATGTCCGCACCGGCGGCTTTCGCCCAAACGCCGTCGCCCGCGGCTCTTCTGACCGCCAACGAAATTGTCGCTGTCACCGGCTCGACGGCGCTGTTTACGCCGCTGATCCCCGGCGTCGTCGAGCAGGCGAAACTGCTCTTCCTTCAACAAGACCCGAGTCTCAGCAAGGACGCCACCGAAGTCGCCACTAAAATGCGTAGCGATCTTGCCCAGCGCATGGGTGAGCTTACCGGTCAAATTGCCAAGATCTACGCCGAGCGTTTCACCGAGCAGGAGCTCAAGGATCTATTGGTTTTTTATAAATCCCCGCTCGGCAAAAAACTGATCATCGAGCAGCCAAACATCGCTGATGCCAGTTTGAAATTCGCGCAAGCCTGGGCAAACAAACTCTCCGACGAAGTGGTCGAGAAGATGCGCGTCGAATTGAAGAAGAAGGGCCACGCACTTTGAGCGTTGGCGATCCGGCTTACCGGCGCCTATATCCGGCCGGCGCAGGTTGTCGTTGAACGGGTGGGCGGTATCGGCCGATGACGGATTACGACGTCGATCTCTTTGTCATAGGCGCCGGCTCGGGCGGCGTGCGCGCCGCTCGCATCGCTTCGAGTTACGGCGCGAGCGTGATGGTGGCGGAGGAATTCCGCGTCGGCGGCACTTGCGTGATCCGGGGCTGCGTGCCGAAAAAACTTCTGGTCTATGCCTCGCGCTTTGCGCATGAGTTCGAGGACGCCGCCGGCTTCGGCTGGCATGTACCGGAGCCGACCTTCGACTGGCCGACACTGATCGCCAACAAGGACCGCGAGATCGACCGGCTGGAAGCGGCCTATGTCACGACGTTGGAGCGCTTCAAGGTCACTCTGGTGCGCAGCCGCGCCGTGCTGGAAGACGCGCACAGCGTGCGCCTACTTGCGACCGGCGCGCATGTGCGCGCCGAGACGATCCTGATCGCAACCGGCGGCTGGCCGCATCTCGGCCCAAAAATTCCGGGTATCGAACTCGCCATCTCGTCGAACGAGGCGCTGCATCTCGAACAACTGCCCAAACGCATCGTCATCCAAGGCGGCGGCTATATCGCAGTCGAGTTTGCCTGCATCTTTGCCGGCATGGGCAGCGAGGTGACGCTGATTTATCGCGGCGAGAATATTCTGCGCGGCTTTGACGACGATCTGCGCGAGCACTTGCGTAACGAAATGCGAACGCGCGGCATCACGGTGACCTGTGGTCACACCGTTGCCGCGATCGAGCAAGCCGGCGACGAATATGCCGTCAAGCTCTCCGACGGCAGCGCGATTACCGCTGACAAGGTGATGTTTGCGATCGGGCGGCGGCCGAACGTGATGAATCTCGGGCTCGAAAATTTGCACGTCAAATTCCACGAGCATGGCGGCATCGCGGTCGACGAATATTCGCGCACCTCGGTGCCGAATATCTACGCCGTCGGCGACGTCACCAACCGCATTAATCTGACGCCGGTCGCGATTCGCGAAGGCCATGCCTTTGCCGATACGCTCTATGGCGGCAAGCCGACCAAGGCAGATCATGTCGACGTGCCGTCGGCGGTATTCTCCGAGCCCGAGCTCGGCGTCATCGGCCTGACCGAAGCGCAGGCGCGCGAGCAGCTTGAGGTCGTCGATATCTACAAGACCACCTTCCGCCCGATGAAGGCGACATTGTCCGGCCGCGCCACCCGCGTCTTCCTCAAGCTGGTGGTCGATGGCGTCACCGGCCGCGTCGCGGGCTGCCACATCGCCGGGCCCGACGCCGGCGAGTTGATCCAGTTGATCGGCATCGCGGTGAAAATGGGGGCGACCAAGGCCGATTTCGACGCCACCATGGCGGTGCATCCGACCATGGCCGAAGAACTCGTTACGCTGCGCGAAAAGGCCGCCAGCTACAGCCGCGTCGCGGCGGCGGAATAGCCGGTAAACCAGGCCGCTCTAAAGTCTGGCCTCCAAAGCCTGGGTTCGTGTATAACCCGCGCAAATCGTTGGAGTATGTGCGATGCCCGAGCGTTGGACGCCCGATAGCTGGCGCAAGAAGCCCGTTCTGCAAGTGCCGGATTATCCGGACATGCAGGTGCTGGCCGACACCGAAAAGCAGTTGGCCACCTTCCCGCCGCTGGTCTTTGCCGGCGAGGCGCGCAACCTGAAAAAGTCGCTGGCGCGTGTCGCCGCCGGCGAGGCTTTCCTGCTGCAAGGCGGCGACTGCGCCGAAAGCTTTGCCGAGCACGGCGCCAACAACATCCGCGATTTCTTCCGTGTCTTTTTGCAGATGGCGATTGTGCTGACCTACGCCGGCGCTTCGCCGGTGGTAAAAATCGGCCGCATCGCCGGCCAGTTCGCCAAGCCGCGCTCTTCCCCGACCGAGAAGCGCGACGGCATGGAACTGCCGAGCTATCGCGGCGACATCATCAACGACATCGCATTCACCGATGAAGCGCGCCGTCCCGATCCCCGCCGCCAGCTCGCGGCCTACCGCCAGTCAGCGGCGACGCTGAACCTGCTGCGCGCTTTCGCCAAAGGCGGTTACGCCAGCGTCGAGAACGTGCATCAGTGGATGTTGCAGTCGGTGAGCGACAGTCCGCAGTCGAAGGCCTATTCCGATCTGGCCGACCGCGTCTCCGGCGCGCTCGATTTCATGCGCGCCTGCGGCCTGACCTTCGCGGTCGATAGCGCGCTCGGCACCACCGATTTTTATACCAGTCACGAAGCGCTGCTGCTCGGCTATGAGCAGGCCTTCACTCGCATCGATTCAACCACCGGCGACTGGTACGCCACCTCCGGTCATATGATCTGGATCGGCGACCGCACGCGGCAATTCGATCATGCCCATGTCGAATGGGCGCGCGGCGTGAAAAATCCGATCGGCCTGAAATGCGGCCCGTCGCTGAAAGCCGACGACCTGCTGCGGCTGATCGACATTCTCAATCCCGACAACGAGCCCGGCCGCATGACCCTGATCGGCCGCTTCGGCGCCGACAAGGTCGGCGATCATCTGCCCGCGCTCATCCGCGCCATCAAGCGCGAAGGCCGCACGGTGCTGTGGTCCTGCGATCCGATGCATGGCAACACCATCACCTCGGCGTCGGGCTATAAAACACGGCCGTTCGATCTCATCCTGAAAGAAGTGCGCGGTTTCTTCGACATCCATCAGGCCGAAGGCACCTATGGCGGCGGCGTGCATCTGGAAATGACTGGGCAGAACGTCACCGAATGCACCGGCGGCGCGCGCGCGATTTCCGACGCCGATCTCAACGACCGCTATCACACGGTCTGCGACCCGCGCCTCAACGCCGAACAGGCGATCGACATGGCCTTCCTCTTGGCCGAACTGCTGCGCAAGGAACGCTCTGCAAAACCGATGCCGGCGGTGGCCGGCCTGTAAAAAGCCAGCGGTAGCCGGCCTGTAAGACCTGCGAAATAGTCGTCACAAAAGCCGGGGGCCATGGGCCTCCGGCTATTTCGTTAGGGCCTTATAAAGGTAAACGGTCTCGCTTTATCGCGTCATTAATGATGGCCCGTATTCCTTGGGTATTTATCTAAAATTGTAACGACTGTGAAAACCAAAGCGGCGAACACTGCGGTCCAATCGAAGACGGGGTCCCATGTTCGCCGCACGCACATTATTCATCGGATTGTTGACGGCGGCCTCGATCGCGCCGGCGTCAGCCAATCCTTTCATCATCGAGGCCGAGCAACCGGCTTTCACCTCGACCTTCGCGCTGCGCTATTGGTATGGCATGGGCAATGCCAGCCTCAATCTTTACAATCTCAGCGGCACCGCGCTCAATTCGCGTCTGACCTATGACGGCATCGGCAGCCACTCCGCCGAAATCGCCTTCCGCGTCGATGCCACCGAGTCGAGCCTGTTCTTCAAGGGTTATGCCGGCGGCGGCCTGCTCACCCGCGGCAGCCTCAACGACGAGGATTTTCCGCCCGCCATCACGCCTTACTCGAGCACGAACAGCACGCTGCAAAACCAGGCGCTCGGCTATCTTAGTTTCGATGTCGGCGGCGCGATTTTGCGCGGCGCCGATTTCCGGCTCGACGCGTTTGTCGGTTATCATTTTCTCGACGAGCACATGAAGGCCTTCGGCTGCACGCAGCTCGCTGGCAATACGGCGGTCTGCGATCCTTCTGTGTCGACGGACGTGGCGGTGATCCATCAGGAAAGCACCTGGCAGTCGTTGCGGCTCGGGCTTGCCGCCGACCTGCCGCTGTTCGACCGCTTGCGTCTCAACGTGGAGGCGGCCTGGTTGCCGTACGTATGGATGAACGGCGCCGACACGCATATCCTGCGCATCGGCACCGCGCCCGGCGACTTCACCGGCCCGATCCCGGAGGACGGCCTCGGCTGGGGCTACCAGTTCGAAGCGGTGCTGACCTACAAGATTACGGACAGTTTCGACCTCGGCATTGGCGGCCGCTACTGGCACATGCAGAGCCACGGCTCGGCCCATTTCGAAAACCACATCGTCGGCTTTGCCGGCGGCCCGCAGCCGCTCGATTGGAAGAGCGACCGTTATGGGCTTTTCCTGCAAGGCAGCTACAAATTCTCCATGTAGCTGATGCAGCTACAATTTCGCAATGTAACCGCTCGGCAGAGCCGCTCTGCACCGGAGGGCATTGCCTGCCGGGAGGCCGAGGCGGTAGGTATCTGGCAAGAGGTACCATGAACAATCGCCCCGCCGACCGCCTTGCGATCTGCTGCGCGCAATTAAACTCGACCGTCGGCGACATCGCCGGCAATGCCGAGAAGGTGAGGCGCGCGCGCGATGCGGCGCGGGAGCAGGGCGCCGATCTGGTGGTCTTTCCCGAACTGTTCATCGCCGGTTATCCGCCCGAAGATCTGGTGCTCAAGCCCGCCTTCCAGGCCGCCTGCCGCGCGGCGATCGAGGTGCTGGCGCGCGAGACCGCCGATGGCGGACCTGCACTCCTGGTCGGTACGCCCTGGGTCGAAGGCGGCAAGGTCTATAACGCCGTCGCGTTGCTCGAGGGCGGGCAGATCGCCGCGTTGCGCTTCAAGGTCGATCTGCCGAATTACGGCGTGTTCGACGAGAAGCGCGTCTTCGCGCAAGGTCCGATGCCGGGTCCGGTGAATTTCCGCGGCGTGCGGCTCGGCGTGCCGATCTGCGAAGACATCTGGGGCGACGAGATCGTCGAGTGTCTGGCCGAGACCGGCGCCGAATTACTGGTGGTGCCGAACGGCTCGCCTTATTGGCGGCAGAAGGGCGATGTGCGTCTCAACATCGCGGTGTCGCGCGTCACCGAGCAGGGCCTGCCGACCCTCTACGTCAATCAGGTCGGCGGCCAGGATGAATTGATTTTCGACGGCGTCTCCTTCGGCCTGCATGCGGACTGCTCGCTGGCTTTTCAACTCGCCGCCTTCGAGGAAGCCATCGTCACCACGCAATGGGTCAGGCAGGGTGGCACCTGGGTGTGCGAAAAAGGTCCGATGGTGGCTGCCATCGAAGCCGAACATGCCGATTACGCGGCCTGCGTTTTGGGCCTGCGCGATTACGTCAACAAGAACGGATTTCCCGGTGTCGTTATCGGGCTGTCGGGCGGCATCGACTCCGCGTTATGCGCGGCAATGGCGGTCGACGCGCTCGGGCCCGAACGCGTACGCTGCGTGATGATGCCGTACAAATACACCGCGCAGGTCTCGCTCGACGACGCCGCCAAATGCGCCAAGGCGCTCGGCGTACATTACGAAATGATCGCGATTGCGCCGGCGGTCGAGGGACTTGAACAAGCGCTGGCGCCCGCTTTCGTCGGCAAGGCGCGCGACGTCACCGAAGAAAATCTGCAATCGCGTTCGCGTGGCACCATCCTGATGGCGATCTCCAACAAGTTCAACCTGATGGTGGTGACCACCGGCAACAAGTCGGAAATGTCGGTCGGCTATGCCACGCTCTACGGCGACATGAATGGCGGCTTCAATCCGATCAAGGATATTTATAAGAGCGAAGTCTTCCGCCTTGCCCAACTGCGCAATAGCTGGAAGCCTATAGGCGCGCTCGGGCCCGGCGGCGAAGTCATTCCGGACAACATCATCACGCGGCCTCCCACGGCGGAATTACGCGAGAACCAGAAGGACGAGGATTCGCTGCCGCCTTATAGCGTGCTCGATCCGATCCTGGAGCGGCTGGTCGAACGCGAGCAGCCGATTTCGGCCATTGTCGATGCGGGCTTCGAGCGCGACATCGTGGTGCGGGTCGAGCGCATGCTCAACATCGCCGAATACAAGCGGCGGCAGGCGGCGCCCGGCGTGAAGGTGACGCTGAAAAATTTCGGCCGCGACCGCCGCTATCCGATCACCAATCGTTTTCGCGATCCGGGCACGCCGCTGCCCGCGCCCGATACATCGCTCGTCACCGGAAAGCCGGCCAAAAGCGAAGCCTTTGATTTTTAGAACATTGGTACGGAGTTATATCTCCGTTCGTCCCCGCGAGTTCGGATTACCTGACCGGCAAAAAGCTCGGCCCCACGGTCCGCACCGCTCGCTTGCTGGTTTCCGGCGTGCCCGGCGCTTCCACCAGAGTCTGGGAAGCTGGCGCGTTGGTTTCCTGCGCCGCGTCTTTGCCGCGCGGTGCGGGACGGATCGGCTTGCCGTCGGCGCCGATGCGCGGCTGCGACAATTGTTTGGCATTCTTATCGGTCACCACCACGTCGCCGGGTGCGACCGTATTATCGACGCCGATCGTTTTGAGCGCTTCGGCCCAGCTTTCACCCGGCCGCCGGCAACTACATGCCGCATTGACCGTCTTTCGGTAGCTGAACGCGGTCGGCAGTTCGCTATAGGAATGGCCGTTGAGCGAAACCGCCTGCGCCACTTCCTCGCCCGGGTTGTGATAGGTGTAGAGCGAGACTTCCGCGGCCGGACACGTGCGCTGGCAAGTCTGCTCGTCCTCGCGGAAACGATCCGGCGTGGTGGCAAACGAGATCGGATAATAAAAGCCATCGCAAGCGCGCACGCAGATGGTGCGGAAGGTGCCGCCCATCGGGCCCGAAGGCTGCTGGATACTCCCGCCATTGCCGCCGAACAGCCGGTCAAAGAAGCCACCTTGCTGGCCTTGCAACGCGGCCGAGCGATATTGCGAACCGCAGCCATTGTCGCTGAGCGCGATCAGCAGCGATTGCCGCTGCGCCGCGCGTTGGGCGGTGCCGCCCTGCAATTGTTCCAGCTCATTCTGCATGCGCTCGAGCGCATTGCGCTGCTGGTCGATCTGGCGATTGAGCGCGCCGCATTGCGGTGGCGCGTTGCTGAAGATCGAGAAAAGGCCGGAGCGTTCACAGCCGCTGTTGCGGCCTTGCGCGACCAGCCGGTCGACCTCGAATTGCTGGCGGTTGGCGGCGTCCTCGGCCCGCTTGATGCGGTCGGCGCGCGCCGGGTCGCTATTGCCGCGGTCGAGCGAGGTAAGCTGCGCTTCCAGCCGCTGGCAGGCCGGATTGGCGGACTGGGTCTGCGCGGAGGCCGGCTCGGCAAACGTGACGAGGGCGGCCAAAATCAACGGGATAGGCTTCATGGCGCGCACTCTAATGCGAAAAATGTGGCGGCGCGAGGGTGTCATCACCCACGCGCGCGCGCGTGCTCGGAGCGCAGGTTCCACAATACGCCGACGATGATGATGAGCGCGCCGACGAGAACCCAGATATCGAGCCGCTCGCCGTAAAAGGCCCAACCCACCACTGCGATCAGCGGAATTCGCATGAAATCGAGCGGGACCACCAGCGTGGCGTCGCCGGCGCGGAAGGCATTGCTCAAGCAATAATGCGAGGTGAGGCCGGCCACGCCGACGCCAATTGCGGGCAGAATATGGCGCGTATCATAGAGCGCACCGCTTGCAAATACCGTGAGGTCGCTGCCGATCAGCGAAAGCGGAAACTGGATTACCGCCATCCAGAAAATGATGCTGAAGGTCGATTGCGTCGCGGTCAGCTTCTTGGTGGTAATCATCGTGATGGCGTAGCCGAAGGCGGCCATCAGCACGAGCAACGCCGCCGGATTGAAATCGGCGACGCCCGGCCGCAGGATCACGAGTACGCCGATCAGGCCGAGAACGACGACGCCCATGCGGCTCGGTGTCATTTTCTCGCTCAGCAGCCAGACCGCCAGGAGCGCGGTCCAGGCCGGCATGGTGAATTCGAGCGCGAACACCATGGCGAGTGGCAGCATGGTCAGGCTGAGCGCCCAGGCGAATTGCGACGCGTAGTGCACCGTGTTGCGCAAGAAATTCAGTCCCATGCGCTGTGGGCGTGCGTGCGGCCGCAGTTCGGGGCGTAGCAACAGCAAAACGAGCAGCACTAAAAGCGCGACGCCGCTGCGGATGGCGAGAATTTCAAAAATGCTCAGGCCATGCCGCGACAGTTCGCGGATCGACACCGCCATGACCGAAAACGACAGCAGAGCGCCGACCATCCAAAGGACGACGCGGGCGAGATTGGATTGGACCACGGGCTTGTTCGCAAATAATGGAAGGTGGGACGATTGCGGGCGGGGTCTAGCAGGCCTTCAGGCTTGCGTCACTCGGCATCCGGTTGATTTTCCGGCCGCGCCTTGTCGAAGGCCGACAGTTTCAGGCAGGCCTGTTCGACCGCGACGATCTTGTGATAGTTATCGAGCGGCACCTTGAGCCGGCGCGCATTGTAGACCTGCGGCACCAGGCAGATATCGGCGAGCGTGACATGCGAGCCACAGGCGTAAGGGGCGGGCGTCAGCATCGTCTCGATCGCGTTGAAACCGTCGGTCACCCAGTTGTGGTACCAGGCGTCGATCTCCGGCTGCTCAGCTTTGAGCGTGCGCTTGAGGTATTGCAGCGCGATGAGGTTGTTGAGCGGATGGATATCGCAGGCGACCACTTGCGCGATGGCGCGCACTTTGGCGCGCGCCAGCGCATCAGCCGGCAGGAACGGTGGCTCGGGATAGACTTCGTCGAGATAGGCGATGATCGCCAGCGATTGCGTCAGCACTTCGCTGCTCGACAATTGGAGCGCGGGCACGCGTTTCTGCGGATTGATCGCCACGAATTCGGGTTTGCGCTGCTGGCCGCCGTCCTTGGTTAAATGGACGAAGGTCATCTCATAGGGCAACGTTTTCAGATTGAGCGCGATCCGCACCCGATAGGCGGCGGACGAGCGGAAATAGCTATAGAGCTTCAAGGGAGGTCTCCCGGCTGGCTATGCGTAAGCCTAGCTGGGATCGCGGTCTTTGGCGACATCGCTAGCGCTTTCGGCGGCAATGCGCTCCGCGCGGTCCTTGAGCCGGGCGAGCGCGCGGCAGAATGCCTCGCGATCGACGGGATCGATCGCCTCCATCATCTGGCGGGAAAATTTGAGGGCGCTCGGGGCAAGTTCGGCGTAAATCTCACGCCCGGCCGGCGTCAACGACAAAAACGCCTCGCGCAAATCGGCGCGGTTGGCGCGCCTCGCCACCAGTTTGCGCCGTTCCAGTAGAACAACCGCGCGCGACACCTTGGTCTTGTGCATGTGGCTGTGCAGACCGACCGCCTTGGCGGTCATCATGTTGAACTCGCCCAGCGTGACCAGCACGCGCCACTCCGCCACCCCGATCTTGTATCGCTCGGCGTAGATGCGCGACAGCGCTTGCGACACCAGGATGGCGCAGACATTGAGACGGTAGGGCAGGAAGCTGTCGAGCTTGAGCGCGGGCTCCGCCGCGTCGGGGGCGGTCGGAGCGGTAGATGCCGTCTGGTTGGTCATGGCTTTTGCTGCCCACGTTCCCCAGCGCGTAGCGGCCCCCCGGCGCGCGCGACGCAAACTTAGGCCGAAGTCCCACCGGCGTGCAACGAGTTTGGAAATATTCTAAGCTGTTGTCATTCTGGGCGTGGGCAGTTTCGCGGAACGGGCGCAGCAAGGCGCGCACGCTCCCTACAAGGCACCGCGTTGACTATGGTTGCAAAAGAAACTAATTTATCCCGGTCCCGGGAAGTGCGGAGTGGACGGCCATGACGCAAAGCTACATGACCGGTTTCGGCAACAGCTTTGAGACCGAGGCGTTGCCCGGTGCGCTTCCGGTAGGGCGCAATTCGCCGCAGAAGATCAATTACGGCCTTTACGCCGAGCAGCTGTCCGGTTCGGCCTTTACGGCGCCGCAGGCCTCCAATGAACGCTCCTGGCTCTACCGTATCCGCCCAACGGTGCGGCATGCCGGCCGCTTTACCCGCGTGGACCGAGGCGACATCCGCACCGCGCCCGAGCGCGATGCCGATCTGCCGATCGGGCAGATGCGCTGGTCGCCGACGCCGATCCCCAAGGACAAGCTCACTTTCGTATCCGGCCTGAAGACCGTCACTACCGCGGGCGACGCCGAGACCTTGACCGGCATGGCGAGCCATCTGCTGTTTATTACCGAGTCGATGGTGCGCGAGCATTTCTTCAACGCCGACGGCGAAATGCTGATCGTCGCGCAAGACGGCAAACTCCGATTTCGCACCGAGTTCGGAGTGATCGATATCGAGCCGGGCGAAATCTGCGTCATCCCACGCGGCGTCATCTTTCGCGCCGAACTGATCGGCGGCCCGGCGCGCGCCTATGTCTGCGAGAATTACGGTGGCGGCTTCACGCTGCCAGATCGCGGACCGATCGGCGCCAATTGTCTCGCCAATCCGCGCGACTTCATGGCGCCGGTGGCGGCTTACGAAGACGTCGAAGGCCAGCACGCGCTATTCGTGAAGTGGGGCGGCGAACTTTACAAATCCGAAGTGCCGCAATCGCCACTCGACGTCGCCGCCTGGCACGGCAACTATTATCCGTACAAATACGATCTGCGTCGGTACGCGCCGGTCGGCGCGCTCATGTTCGACCATCCCGACCCGTCGATCTTCACGGTGTTGACCTCGCCCTCGGAAACGGCGGGCACCGCCAATGTCGACTTCGTGATTTTCCCCGAACGCTGGCTGGTCGGGGAAAACACCTTCCGCCCGCCCTGGTATCACCGCAACATCATGTCCGAGTTCATGGGCCTGGTGTACGGCGTCTATGACGCCAAGCCCGAAGGCTTCACGCCCGGCGGCTTCAGTCTGCATAACCAGATGCTGCCGCACGGCCCCGACAGCGACGCCTTCGAGCACGCCAGCAATGTCGAATTAAAACCGGTGAAGCTCACCAATACATTGGCCTTCATGTTCGAGACTCGCTTTCGCCAACGGGTGACGAAATACGCCGCCGGGCTGCCGGGATTGCAACAGAATTACATTGACTGCTGGGCCGGCCTGAAGAAGCATTTCGACCCGAACCGGCGCGAGCCGAAATAACCGAAAGCACTCGATGAAGCTTGCCTCTTTGAAAGACGGCCGCGACGGCCGGCTGGTGGTAGTTTCGAAAGACCTTTCCCATTACGCCGATGCGGGTAGCGTCGCGCCGACGTTGCAAGCGGCGCTCGATGATTGGGAAAAGTTGTCGCCCGGCTTGCAAGAATTGGCCGACGCGCTGGAGAAAGGCGAGGGCGCTTCGCAGGCCTTCGATCCCCGACAATGCGCGGCGCCTCTGCCGCGCGCCTACCAGTGGCTCGATGGCTCGGCTTACGTCAATCATGTCGCGCTGGTACGCAAGGCGCGCGGCGCCGAGGTGCCGGCGTCGTTCTGGAGCGATCCGCTGATGTACCAAGGCGGTTCCGACGTGATGCTGGGTGCCTGTGATTCCGTACTGCTCGCCGACGAGGCCTGGGGCATCGATCTTGAAGCCGAAGTCGTTGTGATCCTCGGCAATGTCGCGATGGGCGCCTCGCGCGAGGAGGCCGCGCGCGCGATCAAGCTGATCATGCTGGTCAACGATGTGAGCCTGCGAAATTTGATACCGGCCGAACTCGCCAAAGGTTTCGGTTTCGTCCAGTCCAAAGCCGCCTCGGCCTTCACGCCGGTGGCGGTGACGCCGGATGAATTGAGCGAAGCCTTCGACGGCGCCAAAGTGAATTTTCCGTTGCTTTCTTTCATCAACGGAAAGCCCTTCGGCAAACCGATTGCCGGCAACGACATGACTTTCGATTTCCCGACGCTGATCGCGCATGCCGCCAAAACGCGCGCGCTCAGCGCCGGCACCATTCTCGGTGCCGGCACGGTGTCGAACCGCGACGCCGATGGCGGGCCCGGCAAGCCGATTGCCGAAGGCGGGCTCGGCTATTCCTGCATCGCCGAACTGCGCACGGTCGAGACGTTGAAAACCGGCAAGCCGGTCACGCCCTTCCTGAAATTCGGCGACCGCGTGCGCATCGAAATGCTGGACGCGCAAGGCCGTTCGATCTTCGGCGCCATCGACCAAGACGTGGTAGCCTATCGGCGCTGAATAAGGTCCGTTCGGGAGATTTGATGATGGCGCCAAAGGAATTCGCCTCGACCGCCGACCTCGGCGAAAAGAAGGTTTCCTTCGACCAGCTTGGGCCGGGCCTTTACGCTTACACCGCCGAGGGCGATCCGAACTCCGGCGTCATCGTTGGCGACGACAGCGTGATGGTGGTCGACGCCATGGCGACACCGGTGATGGCGGAGGAGCTGATCGCGCGCGTCGCCAAGGTGACCGACAAGCCGATCAAATATGTCCTGCTCACGCATTATCATGCGGTGCGCGTGCTTGGCGCCTCCGCTTTCAAGGGCGCGGAGATTCTGAGTTCCGACACCGCGCGGGGTATGATCGCCGAACGCGGCCAGCAGGACATGGATTCCGAGATCGGCCGCTTCCCGCGTCTGTTCCGCGCGGTCGAGAGCATCCCCGGCCTGACCTGGCCGACCATCACGTTCCCTGACCAGATGTCGGTATGGCTTGGGCGGCGCGAAGTGCGCATCATGCATATCGGGCGCGGACATACGGCAGGCGACGTGGTCGCGGTGGTGCCGGACGCCGGCGTCGTCTTCTCCGGCGATCTGGTTGAATACAAATCCGCCTGCTACTGCGGCGATGCGCATTTCACTGATTGGCCGGCGACGCTCGACAATCTTGCCGAATTGCAGGCCACCGCGCTGGTGCCCGGGCGCGGCGCAGCCCTCATGACCCCGCAGATGGTGGCGGAGGGGATCGAAATGACCAGCGACTTCATCTCGACGCTTTATAGCTCAGTGCAGGAAAGCGTGGCCAAAGGCCATTCGCTCAAAGACGCCTTCGATTTCGCGCGGCTGGTGATGGATAAAAAATTTAAGACCTTTGCGATTTATGAGCATTGCCTGCCATTCAACGTCTCGCGGGCCTATGACGAGGCGCGCGGCATCGAATGGCCGCTGATCTGGACCGCCGAGCGCGACCGCGAATTGTGGGCAGCGCTGCAAGGCTGAGACTTCGGTGCATTTTTTGGGCGCGATCCCAATCGGACGGATGTATTTGCCCTTCGCGGTGTTCGTTATCCTGCTAGTGTTTTGAGCAGCCGCTCGTCCCGAGGCGGCGTCAAGACGTTTTGGGAAACCAAGGGGGATGCGATGAAGCTCGAACAACACAACGATCTCACTACTTTGCTGGCGCGGGTGTTTATGTCGTCACTGTTTATCCTGTACGGCTATTTCAAGATCACGGCCTTTGCCGGCACCACGGGCTATATGGCCGGCAAGGGCTTGCCGATCCCGTCGTTGATGGCGGCGATCGCGGTCGCGGTCGAGCTTGGCGGTGGTTTGCTCATCTTGATCGGCTATCAGACGCGGCTTGTCGCCCTGATCTTGGCGATTTATGTCGTGCTCTCGGCGCTGATCGCGCACCGGGCGCTCGGCGATCCCGGGCAACTGAACCATTTCTTCAAGAACATGGCGATCACGGGAGGCTTCCTGGCATTGATGGCGAGCGGCGCAGGCCGCTATTCGCTCGACGCGCGCAATTCCTAGCGGCCCGGGCGGTCGTACTTTCCGATTGCACAGCCCGGCTTGGACGCGGCAGGATCGCCGCTGTCCAAGCCGGGAGCTTTGCCATTGAATTTACCGACGGAACCGACCGAGGTCCCGCATAAGACGCTTTATCGCTACGGTTATCGTCGCGCTGCCGATCAGGACGCGCGCGCAGCCGTGCGCCGCCCCGTCGTCGTGGTCGGCGCCGGGCCGGTGGGCTTGGCCGCCAGCATCGATCTCGGCTTGCGCGGCGTTCCGGTGGTCCTGATCGACGATGCGGACCGCATCGGCGAAGGCTCGCGCGGCATCTGCTGGGCCAAGCGCACGCTGGAAATTTGCGATCGCCTTGGCGTCGGCGAAAAACTGGTTGCCAGGGGCGTTACCTGGAAGCTCGGCAAGCTCTTTCACGGCGACGATCTGGTCTTCTCCTTCGATTTGCAGCCGGAGGAGGGTCACAAGATGCCCGCCTTCATCAACCTCCAGCAATTCTATGTCGAAAGCGCGCTGGTCGAATGTGCCGCCGAAATCGAGACGCTCGATCTGCGCTGGAAAAATCGTCTGATTGGGGTCGAGCAGCGCAACGACCATGTGCGGCTCACCATCGACACGCCGGACGGCCCTTATGCGTTGGAGGCGGATTGGCTGATCGCCGCCGATGGCGCGCGATCGACGGCGCGCGATCTGCTCGGTCTGACATTTTCCGGCGTGACCTTCGAAGACAAGTTTCTGATCGCCGATATCCGCATGGCCGCCGACATTCCGACCGAGCGGCGCTTCTGGTTCAACCCGACCTTCCACGCAGGGCAATCGGCGCTGATGCACCGCCAGCCTGATAATATCTGGCGCGTCGATTTGCAGCTCGGGCCCGACGCCGATGTGGCGGAAGAGCAGAAACCGGAGCGCGTCAGCGCGCGGCTCAGACGCATGCTCGGCGACCGGCCGTTCGAACTCGAATGGGTTTCGATCTATCGCTTCAATTGCCGCCGCCTCGACCGCTTCGTGCACGGCCGTACCATCTTCGTCGGCGACGCGGCGCATCAGGTCTCGCCGTTCGGCGCGCGCGGCGCCAATTCCGGCATTCAGGACGCCGAAAATCTGGCTTGGAAACTGGCGGCCGTCATCAAGGGCGAAGCGGGCGATGCGTTGATCGCCAGTTATGAAAGCGAACGCATGCAGGCAGCGGACGAGAACATCGCGCATTCGACCCGGTCGACCGATTTCATCGCGCCGCATTCGGCGGCCGAGCGCGCGCTGCGCGACGCCGTGCTGGCGCTGGCGCCGCAGGCCGAGTTCGCGCGCCGCATGATCAATTCCGGAAGGCTTTCGGTGGCGACCGTTTACAACAGCGACCTGTCGACGCCGGATCAGAGTCCCTTCGCCGGCTCGGCCCGGCTTGGCGCGCCACTGCCGGATTGCCCGATCCGCCGAAAGGACAGGAAGGGGCATCTGCTGGAAAGCCTCGCGCCAGGTTTCACGCTGTTGATTTTCAAGAACGGCGTATCGCCGCGGCCGCCGGCCGGTGTCGAACTTGCGACCATCGATGAGGACATCGCCGATCCCGATGGCGTTCTTGCGCAGCGCCTCGACGCCACGCCTGGCTCGGCTTACCTGCTGCGTCCGGATCATCATCTATGCGCGCGCTGGCGAAGTTTCGATTATGCCAAGGTTGCGGCTGCGCGGGACCGGGCGCTCGGGAGATATTGATGGCGAAACTCAAGACCCAATCGCAATTCGCCGAGCCGGACGCCGCCTATGTCACGCTGGTAGAAGCGCGCCGCGGCCTGAGCGTCGAAGACGCCGCCGCGCTCGATACCCGGCTTGCGCTTATTCTTGCCAACCACATCGGCGATCTCGACGTGTTGAAGGAAGCGGTCGCACTCGCCAAGGCGGCAGCGTAAGCCTCAGCCGCGGCGGCCCTCGATTACTTGACGTACCTTGCGCGCCAGCGCTTCGGTGGTGAACGGCTTGGTCAACAGATCGACATTCTGGTCGAGCCGGCCGTGGTGGATGATGGCGTTGCGCGTATAGCCGGTCGCAAACAACACCGGCAGCCCCGGCCGCAACTTGTTGACCTCCGTCGCGAGTTCGCGCCCGTTCATGCCGCCGGGCAGAACGACGTCGGTGAACAGCAGCGCGACTTCCGGATTTTCTTTCAGCAATTCGAGCGCACGCGCGGCGGTGGCGGCGTGAACGACCCGATAGCCGATGTCGGTGAGGGCATCGACGACAAAGCGGCTGACATCATCATCATCTTCAACCAACAGGATACATTCATGATGCTCGCCGCTCGCCGGCATGGTGGGTGCGGCAATCGCCTCCCAGGCCGGGAACGCGGAGGTGTCGGTCAGGCACGGGAAATACAATTTGATCGCCGTGCCCTGACCGATCTCGCTGTAGATCTGGACATGCCCGCCCGATTGCTTGACGAAGCCATAGACCATGCTCAACCCAAGACCCGAGCCTGCGCCCGCCGCCTTGGTCGTGAAGAACGGCTCGAACGCCTTTTCGCGCACTTCCGTCGGCATGCCTTCGCCGGTATCGCTGACGGCTAGCAGCACGAATTGCCCCGGAGCGACGTCGGAGCCGGATTGTGCGACGTACGCTTCGTCGAGATAGGCATTCGACGTTTCGATGGTCAGCCGGCCGCCATTCGGCATCGAGTCGCGGGCGTTGACGGCGAGATTGAGAATGGCGTTTTCAAGCTGGTTTGGATCGATCGCCGTACGCCAGAGACCGCTTGCCAGCACGGTTTCGACCGTCACGGTCTCCCCGATCGAGCGGTGCAACAGCTCCGACATTTCGCCGACCAGGCGGTTGATATCGACTGCCTTGACCTCCTGCGGATGCTGACGCGAGAAAGTGAGCAGCCGCTGCACCAGCGTCGCCGCGCGCATCGCGGCTTGCCGGATAGCGTTGAGCGAACGCGCGACGCGGTCATCCGCCGAACTGTTACGGCGCAACGCCAATTCGACGTTGCCGATAACGGCGGTCAGCAGGTTATTAAAATCATGCGCGATGCCGCCGGTCAGGCGTCCGACCGCTTCCATTTTCTGCGCCTGCCGCAGCGCCAGTTCGGTCGTTTCGCGGCGCGCCGATTCCTCGCGCAATTGCGCATGGACGTGCGCCTCACGCCGGGTATGCCGCAAGGTCAACATCGCCAGCCCAAACATCGCCAACGTCGCCGGAATGCCGAAAATCAGATGTACCGACATGTCGTGAATCCATTCGGCCCGGATCGAGCCGGCGTCGAGCGCGGCATAGACATAGACATTGTGGTTGGGCAATTTTCGGTAGGCGAGAATGCGCTCGGTGCCATCGTAGGAAGACGGCCCGGTCGTTACGCCGCGCAAAGGGCTTTCCGCGATCGCGCGCATGAAAGGCGAGTTCGTTTGCGAGCGCGTCGTCTCCTGATTCTCGGGATAGCGCGCCAAGCTTGCGCCATCGGCGCGCGCCAGCCCAGCGACCGTAAACTCGCTCCGCGGCAACTGCGAGTAATAATGCATGAAATATTCCGGCGCAATCGACACCAGATAGACGCCGTCGAATTTTTCGTCGGAGGTGGTTCGCTTGCGCGTGATCGCAAAAAAGCTGGTATTGGCGGCGCGCGCCTTGATCACCCGGCCGATATAGGTGTCGATGTTCGAGTTGGCGTGAACGCTGAAATATCTGCGGTCTGAAAGATCGAGATCGCGCGGCATCGGATAGACGGTGCCGGACACCAGCGGGTGGCCGTCGCCGGCGATGACCCAGAGGTCGCGCAGTTGCGGCAGATCTTTGATGAAATTGTTCAGGCGCTTGTTGTAGTCGGCTTCGTCCTGGCTGATCTCGGCGTCGTCGGTGTCGGAAAACAGTTCTTCGAGATAGCGCTCGCTGATCTCGAAGGTCTCGAACACCTTGATCGCGTGTTCCTGCATGATCCCGACCGTGCGCTGCAAGCGGTCGGTCGCTTCGGCGAAATGCTGGCTATAGGAAATCCACGACGCGACCGAAAATATCGCGATCGGCAGCGCCAGCGAGGCAATGATCAGCAGGCGCAGCGGCCATTCGGCACGGCTGTCGGCAGCAGCCGGCGGCGCGGTCGGCTTAATCTGTGAATCGCTGGAACTTGCCATTGCGCCTGGGCGGCCGAAAAAAGGTTCCTCTATTGGTACCGGTCGGGCGGCGATAACTCAACGGCACGGGCCAAAAGAAAAGCACCCGGCAAAGCCGGGCGCAATTGCGATGGAACTTTTCGGATCGGACGGGTTCAGCGCGTGCAGACGATGGCGACCACATCGTCGCAATTCGGGCCCTTGCATCCGCCGTCGCCGCCCGAGGGGATAGCGCCGGTAATGTCGTCGCGGTCGACTTTGCGGAAGGACATCGCCTGCGCGAACTGGTGCGACTTGCAGTAGCTCGCGGCGGCGGCCGCGCCGCAGGGCGCGCCGGAAGCCAGGCAACGGTCGATGCCGTAGCCATTGTCGTTGCCGATGATGAACACGCGTCGCTCCGCCTGCGCGCTATGGGCGAGGCAGAGGCACAAGGCGGCGGTGACGCTGACCAGGACTGTGCGCATGGGTTCGACCGTTTTCTGGCGCGGAGAAAGCGCCGGCTAATGTCCGAGGTTAGGTAAAATTCAATCCATACAATGCGATGCAATTTGTTAAGACCTGCTTAACCTGCGGGGAAGCCCCGCAGCCGGTGGCCGCCAATCGCCTGTTTTCGCAATGTTTTACGACCGTTTTTTGTCAGGTCTTGACGGGCGCGGGGCAAGCCAGCATGGTGTTCATCATGACCGGCCCGAACCCTATCTGCGGCATTTGCCGCCGGATTATTAGCTAGCGCATCACGCTGGCTGCGGCCGTCTTTTCTCGAATCGAGATACAAAGTGACGGCCCATGGGGCGCCCTTTGGGGACGCCCTTGGCCAGTGGGACCGTATACTTTGGTGACCTTATGGAATTGCGGCTTTACGATACGCTGACGCGCGAGAAGCGGGTGTTCATCCCGATCGATCCCGACCGCGTGCGCATGTATGTGTGCGGACCGACGGTCTACGACTTCGCCCACATCGGCAATGCGCGGCCGGTGATCGTGTTCGACGTGCTGTACCGGCTGCTGCGCCATCTGTATGGCGAGAGTCGCGTCACCTATGTTCGCAACATCACCGACGTCGACGACAAGATCAACGCGCGCGCGGCCGAACGCGGCGTGCCGATCCGCGAACTGACCGACGAGACCTACAAGAATTTCAAGGCCGATGTAGCGGCGCTCGGCTGCCTGCCGCCGACGGTCGAGCCGCGCGCCACCGAGCACATCGAAGAGATGAAGACGCTGATCGAGCGGCTGGTCGAGAGCGGCCACGCTTATGTTGCCGAGGAGCACGTGCTGTTTGACGTGCCGTCAATGCCGGACTACGGCAAATTATCGAACCGCACGCTCGACGAGATGGAAGCGGGCGCCCGCGTCGAGGTCGCGCCCTACAAGCGTTCGTCGACTGATTTCGTGTTGTGGAAGCCGTCGAAACCCGGCGAGCCGTCCTGGCCTTCGCCGTCGGGGATCAAGACGCCCGGTCGTCCGGGCTGGCATATCGAATGCTCGGCGATGGCCTGGAAGCATCTCGGCGAGACCTTCGACATTCATGGCGGCGGCATCGATCTCGTCTTTCCGCATCACGAGAACGAAATCGCGCAATCGCGCTGCGCGTTTCATTCGAACGTGATGGCCAATTACTGGATGCACAATGGCTTCTTGCAGGTCGAAGGCGAGAAGATGTCGAAGAGCCTCGGCAACTTTTTCACCATCCACGAATTGCTCGCCGACTGGCCGGGCGAAGTGTTGCGCTTCAACATGCTGCGCACGCATTACCGCCAGCCGATCGATTGGACCGTGAAGGGGCTGGAAGAAAGCTGGAAGACGCTCGACGATTGGTACTGGGTGGTGGCCGATGCGCCGGGCGAAAAGATTTCGGATCAGGTTCTCGCCGCGCTTGGCGACGACCTCAATACCCATCAGGCCATCACCGTGCTGCACGGCATTCGCAACAAGGCGCAGGGTGGCGACGAGAAAGCCCGTGGCGAATTGGCCGCGTCTTTGCGCCTGCTCGGCTTCCTGAACGAAAGCGCGGCGCAATGGGCGGCACGCCGGCAAACGAGCGCCGACATTGATACTTCCAAAGTGCAGGGTTTGATCGATGCCCGCAACGCGGCGCGCAAGTCGAAGGACTTCAAGGAATCGGACCGCATCCGCGACGAACTCGCCGCCATGGGCGTGGTGCTCAAGGACTCCAAGGACGGCACCACCTGGGAGATCGCGCGATGACTCTCAGCCGTCATGGCCGGACTTGTTCCGGCCATCCACGTCTTGCCTCGTGGATGGCCCTTAAAGGTGTGGATGCCCGGCACAAGGCCGGGCATAACGGAGAATCATGATGGCCACCGCGCACCCGAAACTCGCGCTGCGGCCGTTTCTGCCGGTCGATACGCCGATATTGGCCGAGATTTTCCGCGAGAGCATCATGGAGTTGACCGCCGACGATTACAGCGAATCGCAGCAGCAGGCCTGGGTCTCTGCCGCCGACGACCTGGAAGCCTTCGCCAAGCGGCTGGGCGGTCAACTGACCTTGATCGCGACCTTGCAGGGCTCTCCGGTCGGGTTTGCTTCGCTCAGCGCCGCCGGCAAGATCGATCTGCTTTACGTTCATCCGGCGGCGGCCGGGCAGGGCGTCGGCGCCATGCTCGCCGACGCACTGGAAAAACTCGCCGCCAATCGTGGCGCGGAGAAACTTATCGTCGATGCCAGCGACACCGCGCGCGACTTTTTCGAAAAGCGCGGCTTTGTCGCGCAGCAACGCAATTCGATCTCGGTCGGGGACGAATGGCTCGCCAATACCACGCTGCACAAGCCGCTTACCAACTCGCTCAGCCCAAGAACGGAGGCGTCATGACTAAGCCCGAAACGCCGTTTCCGCGCCACTGGAAATATTATATCGTGCTGAAATACGCGGTGATCGCCGCAGCGTTCCTGCTGGCGCTTTACGTTTTCGTGCGGATGGCCTGAGGACAGAATTATGGCTGCCAAAGCCGCGACAAAAGAGCGTCTTTATCTGTTCGACACCACGCTGCGCGACGGCGCGCAGACGAACGGCGTCGACTTCACGCTCGCCGACAAGCTGGCGATTGCCGGCATGCTGGACGAACTTGGCATCGACTACGTCGAGGGCGGCTATCCCGGCGCCAATCCGACCGACACCGAATTCTTCGGCAGCGAGCGCAAGCTCAAGGCCGCCTTCACCGCTTTCGGCATGACGCGGCGGCCGGGACGCTCGGCCTCGAACGATCCCGGGCTGGCGGCGCTGTTGGAGGCCAAGGCGGACGCGATCTGTTTCGTCGCCAAGACCTGGGACTATCATGTGCGCGTGGCGCTTGAGACGACGCCGGAGGAAAACATCGCCTCGATCCGCGATAGCGTGCAGGCGGCCAAAGGCAAAGGGCGCGAAGTGTTGCTCGACTGCGAGCATTTCTTCGATGGCTACAAGGCCAATCCGCAATTCGCGCTGGCCTGCGCCAAGGCGGCTTACGATGAAGGCGCGCGCTGGGTAGTGCTGTGCGACACCAATGGCGGCACGCTGCCGCACGAAGTAGAAAAGATCGTCGGCGAGGTGGTGAAGGTCATCCCCGGCGATCATGTCGGCATCCATGCCCACAACGACACCGAACAGGCGGTGGCCAATTCGTTCGCCGCCGTGCGCGCCGGGGCGCGCCAGATTCAAGGCACGCTCAATGGTCTGGGCGAGCGCTGCGGCAATGCCAATCTCGTCTCGATCATTCCGACGCTCAAGCTCAAGCCGGAATTTTCCGACGCCTTCGATATCGGCGTGACCGACGCGCAACTGATCAAGCTCGCGCATGTATCGCACGCGCTTGATGAGCGATTGAATCGCCCGGCCAACCGCTATTCGCCTTATGTCGGCGAATACGCCTTTGCCACCAAGGCCGGCATCCATGCTTCCGCGATTGCCAAGGAGCCGGCGACCTACGAGCACACCAGGCCGGAGACGGTCGGCAACCGGCGCAAGGTGCTGGTGTCGGAGCAGGCCGGCAAATCTAACGTGCTGGCGGAGTTGGAGCGCATCGGTATCAAGGCCGACAAGGACGATCCGCGCATCGGGCGGCTTTTGGAAATTGTCAAGGAGCGCGAGACTATCGGTTATGCTTATGAGGCCGCCGACGCTTCGTTCGAATTACTGGCGCGGCGCACGCTCGGAACGGTGCCGAATTATTTCGACGTCACCCAGTTCGACGTGAATGTCGAGCAGCGCGATAACGCGATCGGCGAGCGCGTCACCGTCACCATGGCGGTGGTCAAGGTGAGAGTCGGCGACGACAACATGATCTCGGCGGCGGAAGGCAACGGTCCTGTCAACGCGCTCGATGTGGCGTTGCGCAAGGACCTCGGCAAATATCAGAAATATATCGCCGGACTGTCACTGACCGACTATCGCGTGCGTATCCTCAATGGCGGCACCGAAGCGGTGACGCGCGTGCTGATCGAGAGCGAGGACGAGACCGGCGATCATTGGACCACCATCGGCGTCTCGGCCAATATCATCGACGCTTCGTTCCAGGCGCTGATGGATTCGATTATTTACAAGCTGGTGAAATCCGGCGCGCCGGCGTAGAGCCGTCACCCTACTTGCGGAGTGCTCTTTCGGCCTCATGCAGAGGAGCGCCCGCAGGGCGCGTCTCGAAGCACGAGGCCGCTCATCCTTCGAGACGCATCGCATCGTAGCCAAGTTTACGCAGGCTATGCCTGCTATGGCGATGCTCCTCAGGATGAGGCGGATAGGTGCAGCGGAGTTATTCGATGATCGACCACGTTTCCATCCCTGTCCGCGATCTTGCCGTCGCCACGCGCTTTTACGATACCGTGCTCACCACGCTCGGCATGAGCAAGCTGGAGCAGCGTGCCGCCACCGTCGGCTTCGGCAATAAATATCCCGAGTTCTGGATCAATCTGCGCGGCGATCTTGTGCCGCCGCCGGCAAACCACGGCGCGCATGTCTGCTTTCGTGCGCGCACAACCGAACTGGTCGATGCCTTCCACGCCGCGGCTGTGAAAGCCGGCGGATCAAGCGATGGCGCGCCCGGTTTGCGGCCGCAACACGGCGAAGGTTATTACGCCGCCTTCATCCGCGATCTGGATGGCAACCGCATCGAGGCGGTGACGTTTACCCGTGCGGAATAACTAAAGTTTCCCGGCCACCGCCGGCGGCATTTCCTTGGCAGCTTCCGAAGTGGCGTCCGCCGCCTTCTGCAACATCGACAGGATGTCTTCGACCTTGTTGGCGACCAGCAGATCGAATTCAAGGCCGTTGCGGATAAACTGTAATGTCTTCATGTGATCGAGCAGGGCGCACAGCGGCTGCCAAAACCCCTTGATGTTGGCGAGCAGGATCGGCTTCTTGTGGCGGCCTAGCTGAGCCCAAGTCATCTGCTCGACGATTTCCTCCAGCGTGCCGACGCCGCCCGGCATGGCGACGAAGGCGTCGGCCATCTCGAACATCTTGCGCTTGCGCTCGTGCATGTCCTTGGTGATGACCAACTGATGCTTACCGATCAGCGGGTGCTCTTTGCCAATCAGGAATTCCGGAATGATTCCCATCACCTGACCGCCGTTTTCGAGCACGGCGCGCGCCACCGCGCCCATCATGCCGTCGCCGCCGCCGCCGTAGACCAACCCGATGCCGGCTTTGGCCATGGCGGCGCCGAGCGCGATTGCGGCCTCGACAAAGGCCGGATCGGTGCCCGGCCCGGATCCGCAGTAGACGCAGATTTTCGCGATTTTTGAGAGTTTCTCGGGCCGATTCATGCCTTGCATGTGCAATGCGGCACGCGGATCGTCAAGATGGCGGCCGAAATCCCCTTAAAAAACATGGCGCAAGGGTGATTGCCGGGCGGTTTCCTCCTATATGAGAGCCGAGACTTCCGGACCCTGAATGAGCCACCACCACTCCGCCTCCGAGCAGCCGCAGCGCGTCTCCGCCGATCGCGGGGCGCTGCTGCGCACCGTCATCCACCTCTGGCCCTATATCTGGCCGTCTGAGCGCGCCGATCTGAAGCTGCGCGTGCTCGGCGCCATGGTGCTGCTGCTGGCCGCTAAGCTAGCGACCGTCGTCGTTCCATTCACTTTCAAATGGGCGACCGATGCGCTGGCAGGGTCGCCGAGCGCGCCGGTCGCGGCCGATGAATGGCTGGTGTGGGCGGTGGCGGCGCCGGTCGCGATGACCATCGCTTATGGCGGCATGCGCATTCTGATGGCGGTGCTGACGCAATTACGCGATGGCACCTTCGCCAAGGTGGCGATGTACGCCGTGCGGCGGCTCGCCTTCCGTACCTTCATCCACATGCACGAATTGTCGCTGCGCTTTCATCTCGAGCGCAAGACCGGCGGGCTGACGCGCGTACTCGAACGCGGCCGCAATGCGATTGAGACCATCGTGCGAATGATCATCCTGCAACTGGCGCCGACCATCATCGAAGTGTCGCTGATCTCGGTCGTGCTGATGGTGCAGTTCGACTGGCGCTACGTCGCGGTGATCCTTGTCACGGTCGGCGCTTATCTCGTCTACACCTATTACGCCACCGAGTGGCGCATCGGCATCCGCCGCCGCATGAACGACAGCGATACCGACGCCAATATCAAGGCGATCGACTCGCTGCTCAATTACGAGACGGTGAAATATTTCAGCGCCGAGCAACGCGAGGCCGAGCGCTACGATCGCGCCATGGCGCGCTACGAAAAGGCCTCGACCAGCGCCTATACCTCGCTCGCCGTGCTCAATGCCGGGCAGGCGGTGATCTTCACGTTCGGCCTGGCCGCGGCCATGGTGATGTGCGCGACCGAAATCCGTGCCGGCAGCAAAACGGTCGGTGATTTCGTGCTGATCAATGCCATGATGATCCAGCTTTACCAGCCGCTCAATTTCATGGGCATGGTCTATCGCGAGATCAAGCAGGCGGTGACCGACATCGAATTGATGTTCTCGATTTTGAATCGCGAGCCGGAGATTAAAGACGAGCCGGGAGCGCCGCCGTTACGGGTCGGCGCCGGCAATATCCGTTTCGAGAATGTGCAGTTCGCCTATGAGCCGGGCCGCCGTATCTTGAAGGGCGTCAGCTTCGAGGTGCCGGCCGGCAAGACGGTCGCGGTGGTAGGCCCCTCAGGCGCTGGGAAGTCGACCATCTCGCGCCTGCTGTTTCGATTTTACGATTTGTCCGGCGGGCGCGTTACAATCGACGGCCAGGACATCGCCAAAGTGACGCAGAAGTCGCTGCGCGAGGTGATCGGCATGGTGCCGCAAGACACCGTGCTGTTCAACGACACCATCCGTTACAACATCCGCTACGGCCGCTGGGAAGCAAGCGACGCCGAGGTGGAAGAGGCGGCGGGTCTGGCGCAGATCGATGGCTTCATCCGGCTCGCGCCCAAGGGCTACGAGGCTGAAGTCGGCGAGCGCGGATTGAAGCTTTCGGGCGGGGAGAAGCAGCGCGTCGCCATTGCGCGCACTATTCTCAAAGCGCCGCCGATTTTGGTACTGGACGAGGCAACCTCCGCGCTCGACAGCCACACCGAAAAGGAAATCCAGGACGCGCTTGAGCGCGTCTCGAAAGGGCGCACGACCTTGGTGATCGCGCACCGGCTCTCGACCATTGTCGGGGCCGACGAGATCATCGTGCTGGACCAGGGCGAGATCGTCGAGCGGGGCCATCATCAGGCCTTGCTGGCCCGTAACGGGCTTTATGCCAGCATGTGGAACAGGCAGCGCGAGGCCGAGGAAGCACGCGAACGGCTGGCGCGGGCGGCGCAGGACGAGGGCGCTCCGAACCGCGATCCACCGCCAGTCGAGGATGCTATAACGGCCGTCGCCGACGCACCTATTGAAGCGCCGGCCGACGCGGCGGAGTAGGATACCCGAATGTCCATCTATGATTCGATTCGCAAACAGCTGGTGCCGATTACGCCGGAGGGCTACCCCTTCATCGGCGCCTTCGCACTTGTCAGCCTGATCCTGTTCTGGCTCTGGACCCCGCTCGGCTGGCTCGGCACGATCTTGACACTATGGTGCCTGTATTTTTTCCGAGACCCGCCGCGGGTGACGCCGGTACGGGAGGGGCTGGTAGTGTCGCCGGCCGACGGCCTTGTCAGCCAGGTCACCACGGTCGCCCCCCCGCATGAACTCGGCATAGGCTCGACCCCCATGCTGCGCATTTCGGTTTTCATGAGCGTGTTCAATTGCCACGTGAACCGCAGCCCGGTGAGCGGCCGCGTCGAAAAAATCGTCTACCAGCCGGGCAAATTCTTCAATGCCGATCTCGACAAGGCTTCGCTCGACAATGAACGCAATTCTGTGGTGATCGCGGCCGCCGGCACCCGCATCGCCGTGGTGCAGATCGCAGGTCTGATTGCCCGCCGCATTGTCTGTTATGTGCGCGAAACGCAACCGGTCGGCGCCGGCGAGCGCTTCGGCATGATCCGCTTTGGCTCGCGCCTCGACGTCTACCTGCCGGATGGAACTGCGTCGCTGGTGGCGGTCGGCCAGACCGCGCTGGCGGGCGAAACCGTGCTCGCCGATCTGCGCGGCAGCGACGAGGGCCGCGCCTTCCGCGCCGGCTGAGCGCCGGCGCGAAACACTTTTCGATCACGCGACCGCGTAACTTTTCCGCATCGGTTTGAGCACGAACAGCGCCAAAAGCCCCGTGATCACATCCATGGCGATAATAATGCCGAAGACCGGAAGCCAACTGCCGGTCTGCTCGGCCAAGTAGGCGGCGACCGGCGCGCCGAGCACCGAGCCGACGCCCTGCGCCATGTAGAGGAAGCCGTAGTTCGTGGTCGCGTTCTTGGTGCCGAAGGTGTCGGTTAATGTCGACGGGAAAAGCGAGAAGATTTCGCCCCAACCGAAGAAAACGACGGCCGATAAGATCACGAACAACATCGCGTCGTTGCGCGCCAGCACCAGGCCCGTGATCGCGACCGCTTCAAATAGAAACGCGATGCCCATCGTGTTCTCGCGACCGATCCGGTCGGATACCCAGCCGAAGAACGGCCGCGTCAGGCCGTTGGTGATGCGATCCACGGTGAGCGCGAGTGGCAGCGCGGCCAAACCCCAGACCATGACGTTGGCGACGCCGAAGGCACGGGAGAAGGCGGCGAATTGCGAGATCACCATCAGGCCGCCGGTCGACATCATCGTCATCATGATGAACATCAACCAGAACACTTTGGTCTTGAGCATGTCCTTGGGCACCACGTCGCGCAACGATGTCTCAACGGCCGGCGGCGGGAGCGCGTCGTTCGTTCGCGGCGCCCGCATCGCCAGTGCGGCGGCGGCGCCGACGAGACCGAGGATGACGCCGAATACTAGCAACGTATGTTGATACCCGACGGTCTTGAGCATCGAGTCGATCGGAAAGGTGGTGGCGATAGCGCCAAAACCGTAGCCAGCGGCAACCATACCGGTCGCAAAGCCGCGGCGATCGGGAAACCATCTCACCATGAGACCAATGATGCCGATGTAGACAATACCGGTGCCAATGCCGCAAAGTAGTCCGTAGGTCAGATAGAGACCGGCGAGGCTGGTAGCATAAGCGGCGCTGATCCAGCCCAGACCGGATAGAATACAGCCGCTCGCGATCAACAGGCGCGGCCCGAATTTGTCGACCAAGAATCCTTGCGCCGGCGACAACCAGGTCTGCATCACGATCAAAATGGTCAAAGTCACCTGCACCGCCGATAGCGGCACGCCGAGGGCGTCCTGATAAGGCTTGGTAAAAAGCGTCCAGACGTATTGCGGGCTGGAAATCGACATCATCGCGATAAGGCCAAGGCCCAACTGAATCCATCGAGTCGACGAGGTCGACTGCGGCACTACGAAAGGCTGTGAAGCTGATGCGGTCATGCGGTTCTCCTGGTCAAACAAATGGAAACCACGCAAATGCAAAGCGCGGGCCAGTTTCCGTATATTGTCGACCAAAGCCAAGGAAAAAGCGTCCTCGTCAGGCCAGGGCGCAAACAAATTCGGACCATATGCCTGTTTCGTCGGCTATTGGACATAAATTCGGCGATAATTGACCCCAACTATGCCAAATCGCGCGAAGCTTCCTTGCTCTCTCCATACAGCTATAATGAGCCATGGTCTTTCAACCCATCGATCCCGCTCCGCCGCCCCGCCGCCGCCGTTTCAAGGCAATCCCGGTGCGCACGTTGCTGCCCAATCTCATAACCTTGCTGGCGCTTTGCGCCGGCCTCACCGCTATTCGCTTGGCGATCGAGAGCAAGCTCGAACTGGCGCTGGCGGCCATCGTCTTTGCCGCTTTGCTTGACGGTATCGACGGGCGCGTCGCCCGCATGCTCAAGGGCACTTCGCGCTTCGGCGCGGAGCTCGACAGCCTCGCCGACTTCGTCAATTTCGGCGTTACACCGGCGCTCATTCTTTATTTCTGGGGATTGCACGAACTCAAATCGGCCGGCTGGATCGCCGCGCTCGTGTTTGCGATCTGCGCGGCGCTGCGGCTCGCGCGTTTCAACGTCATGATCGACGATCCCAACAAGCCGGCCTGGGCCGGCAACTTCTTCACCGGCATTCCGGCACCGGCCGGCGCCATGTGCGTGCTGCTGCCGATTTATCTGTATTTTCTCGGCGTTTCCAACGGGCTGGTGACGGTCTGGCTCACTTTCTTTTACACGCTGGCCATTGGCCTTCTGATGGTGTCGCGGTTGCCGGTTTTTTCCGGCAAGCGCGTGGGCAAACGCGTGCCGCCGGAAATGGTGTTGCCGGTTTTCGTGGTGGTTGTTTTATTTTTCGCGCTGTTGATCAGCTATCCGTGGGAAGTTCTCACGGTCGGCGCGGTGCTCTATATTATAGCTTTGCCGCTCGGCGCGATTTCGTACCGCAATCACCAGCGCAAGGATGCGCAGGACGCGGAAGCCGCGCTGCGCGCTGGCGGTGTTTCCGGCTCGGGCGACATGCCGCTTTCGCCGGCCGATCCTGGTGCTGAAACGCATCCAGATGACAGCCGGCCGACGCGGCTGAACTGAGTTTTATCGCAAAACGAAAAGTCAGCCGCATGCCGCGCGCCACCAACGTTATCGCCGCCCAAGAGCGCGGCAGCCAGACGGCGGCTGACACGGTTATTCTCGATTACGCGCGGCGCAGCGCGGGCAACGGCATGGTCGTCAGCGTCAAAGGGCAATCAATCGAACTCGATCTGCATGCGGCGGCCCGCCTGCGCACCGACGATCTGCTGTTGCTGGAGGACGGCTCGCATGTCGAAGTGGTGGCGGCGGCGGAGCCTTTGATCGAGGTACGTGGCGCCGATCTGGCGGCGCTGGCGCGCATTGCCTGGCATCTCGGCGATCGCCATATCGCGGCGCAGCTATTGCCGAAGCGGATCAGGGTCCTGCGCAATCCCGACGTCGAAAAATTGTTAGGCGCGCTCGGGGCTAAAGTGACGGCAATAGAAGCGCCGTTCGAGCCGGAAGGCGGCGCCTATGCGCCGCAGGCCTCAGCGCACGATCATCACCATAGTCACGATCACGACCATTCACATGACCATGCGCATTTGCACGACCACAAACACCATCACGACTGAAATATCTTGCGCATGATCTTATCCGAAAACCGGTTCCCATTTTTCGGGATCATGCGTTACGATACCCCTGCGTGCCGAACGGATAGCCGGGCATGATGTCGTAAGGGTGCGCCCAATTGGGTAGCGCCGCCACGCGGTCGAGAAACTTGTCGATGGCCGGATGCTCCTTGCGCATGTCGAAGCCGAATTCTTCCGCCGGATAATAGAGATAACCCACCATTGAAATGTCGGCGATGGTCGGCCTGTCGCCCACCAGAAACGGCGATTTCTCCAGCCGCTTGTTGACGATGGCCAAAGCGCCGTCGATGCGGCCTTTCATAAAGGCCATCACCGCCGGATCGCCCGGCTTGGGCGCGAAATTTTTGAGAAAACGGTAAGGCCCGAGAAAGCCATTGACCTTCTGGTTGTCGAAAATAATCCAGCGCAACGCCTCAAGCTCTTCGTCCTCGCCCTTCGGCAGATACAGGCCTGACTTGCGCGCCAGATAGGTAAGAATGACGCTGGATTGGCTCAACTTTTTCTGGCCCTCGACCAGCACCGGCGCTTCGCCCATTTCGTTGACGCTGTCGCGGAATTCGGGCGTGCGCTGCGGCGCGCTGCCAAAGAAGTCGCACCAGATCGGCTCCCAGTCCGCGCCGATCAGGTTGAGCATCAGCGCGGCGCGATAGGCGTTGCCGGACTGGGCGAAGCAATAAAGCTGGTAGTCGGACATCTGTCCCCCTGGATAGCGCGACAATTATCAGCGCGTGAGCGTCACCGGCGTATCGCTGGTCGATTTCCCGGCGAATTGACCGTTCGCGAAGGTCAGCGTCGCCAGCGGATCGTTCTTGTCGTCGATGATCGTGAGTTCGCCGTCGCGTCGCGTCCAGCGCCGGCTGGTGAAGAAGCGTTCCGGGCAGCCGCCTTCCGGTGAGACGGCACCCTCGTTTTTGCCCGGCAAGGCGGCGAAGTTCATCCCGCATAACGGCGCGTTCGGCGCGGCCAGCATCCAGCGGCCTGGCATCGCGATATCGGCGCCGCTGACGTTCGATGCGTCGGAACCGGACAGGCTTTGCCCGCCGGCGCAACCGGCGAGCGTCGTGGCGATCAGAAGAAAGCCTGCGGACGAAATCCGGCCCATTCCGACTTTCGCCTCACTTCATGGTCGGGATCGAGAACTCGGCGCCCTCCTTTTGGCCGCTCGGCCAGCGCGAGGTGACGGTCTTGGTCTTGGTGTAGAAGCGGATCGAATCCGGTCCGTGCTGGTTGAGATCGCCAAAGCCGGAACGCTTCCAGCCGCCGAAGGTGTGATAGGAGAGTGGCACCGGGATCGGGAAGTTCACGCCGACCATGCCGACCTGCACGCGGTTGACGAAATCGCGCGCGGTGTCGCCGTCGCGGGTGTAGATCGCGACGCCGTTGCCGTAGTCATGCTCGGACGGTAGCCGCACCGCTTCCTCGTAATCCTTGGCGCGCACGACCGAGAGCACGGGTCCGAAAATCTCGTCCTTGTAGATTTTCATGTCGGGCGTCACATTGTCGAACAGACAGCCGCCCATGAAGAAGCCGCTCTCATAGCCCTGCATCTTGAAGCCGCGGCCATCGACCGCCAGCGTCGCACCTTCCTTGATGCCGATATCGACATAATCCCGCGCGCGATTGAGCGCGGCCTTGGTGACGAGCGGGCCGTAATCGGCTTGCGGATCGGTGGAGGGGCCGATCTTCAGGCTTTCGACGCGCGGGACCAGCTTCTCCATCAGGATGTCAGCGGTCTTCTTGCCGACCGGCACCGCCACGGAAATCGCCATGCAGCGTTCGCCGGCCGAGCCGTAGCCGGCGCCGATCAGCGCATCGACCGCCTGATCCATGTCGGCATCCGGCATTACGATCATGTGGTTCTTGGCGCCGCCAAAACATTGCGCGCGTTTGCCGTGCGCGGCCGCGGTCGAATAGATGTATTGCGCGATGTCGGAGGAGCCGACAAAGCCGACCGCCTTGACGCGGGCGTCGGTCAACAGCGTATCGACCGCTTCCTTGTCACCGTTAACGACATTGAGAATGCCTTCCGGCAGCCCGGCCGCGAGGAACAGTTCGGCGATGCGCATCGGCACGGACGGATCGCGTTCGGATGGCTTGAGGATGAAGGCGTTGCCGCAGGCAATTGCCGGGGCACATTTCCACAGCGGGATCATGGCCGGGAAATTGAACGGCGTGATGCCGGCGACGACGCCGAGCGCCTGACGCACCGAATAAAGATCGATGGCGGGCCCGGCGCCTTCGGTGAATTCGCCCTTGAGCAGATGCGGAATGCCGCAGGCGAACTCCACAACTTCAAGTCCGCGCTGGATGTCGCCACGCGCGTCGGGAACGGTCTTGCCGTGTTCGGAGGAGAGGAGCTTGGCGAGTTCGTCATATTCCTTCTGCACGAGTTCGAGGAATTTGAACATGACGCGGGCGCGGCGCTGCGGATTGGTCGCGGCCCAGGCCGGCTGCGCTTTCTCGGCATTGGCAATCGCGGCTTCGACCTCGCTCTTCGAGGCGAGCGCGACCTTGGCCTGCACTTCGCCGGTGTTGGGATCGAACACGTCGCCCGTGCGCCCGGAGGCTCCCTTGACGGTCTTGCCGCCGATGAAATGGCCGATCTCACGCATGGGACGTTCTCCTCCGGTTAATTCTTCTTTAATTGCACAAAACAGGCCAGTCGCGGCATTTCGACTGGATTACGGAACATTTTTTACAAGAATATCCCGTCTAATCCAGACCGTCAGTGCAGCCGCCGCGGTGGCCAGTTCACGAACATTTAGCCTTTACCCCTCCTTAACAGCGCCAGTCTAGGGTCAGGCGGCAAGCCAGATGTCGGCATTTCGCGGGTTGAGTAGGCGTCGGTGGGGTAAAGTTTATGGATATCGCGACCAGTCTCGGTTTGGCTGCTGGCATCGGCATCATTAGTCTCGTCATCCTGATGGGCGGCGATCTACACATGTTCGTTTCCGAACATGCGGCGATCCTGATTTTCGGCGGCTGCACGGCCGCGACCATGATCCGCTTCCCCTTTTCCGCGATTGTGCACGGCGTTCCGCTCGGCATGAAATTCGCCTTCACGATGCGGCGCATGAGCCAGCGCGAGCTGGTCGATGAAATCGCCGGCATCGCCGAGGTCGCCCGCAAGTCCGGCCCGGTCGGCCTGGAAAAAGTGGAGATCGACGATCCGTTCCTGGCCAAAGGCATCCGCTTCGTCGCCGACGGTTACGACACCAATTTCATCCGCGACAATCTCGAACGCGACCGCGACAACTTTCTGACCCACCTCGACGAAGGGCAGAAAATCTACCGAGCCGTCGGCGACTGTGCGCCGGCCTTCGGTATGATCGGCACGCTGATCGGCATGGTGCAGATGTTCTCCAACATGCAGGACCCGTCCAAGCTCGGCCCGTACATGGCGGGCGCGCTGCTGGCGACCTTTTACGGCGCGACCATCGCCAACATGTTTTGTCTGCCGATCGCCGACAAGCTGCATCTCAAGGTGGTCGACGAGGAAATCAACCGCTCGCTCATCATCGACGGCATCCTGATGATCCGCGAGGCCAAGAGCCCGACGCTGGTGCGCGAAATGCTGCTGGCTTATTTGCCGGAGAAACATCGCCACGCCGCCGAAGAAGAAGAGGCCGAACCGGCCGCGGCCTGACGGGTAACGGGAATGGCCAAAAAAAATCGAGCGGGCAATCACGGCGGTCACGGCTGGTTTGTAACCTTCGCCGATCTCATGGCGCTGCTGGTTGCGTTCTTCGTGATGCTGGTCGCCTTCTCCACCCAGGATCAGGCCAAGTTGCAGGTGGTCGCCGGCTCGATGCGCGACGCTTTTGGCGTGCAGGACAAGGTGCGTTACTCAGGCATCATCGAAATGATGGGTCTGCCGACGCGGCCCAAGCTCAAGAACGTCGCCAATATCGATCCGAAAGATGCTTCCTCGACGCCGGCGCCGGACGACAACGACCGTAATCGCACCTATGGCGCGCGCTTCAAGGAAGACCGCAAATTCGCGCTCGCCGCCGCCTCACTGCGTCAGGCCTTGCAGGACATGCCGGAGATTTCGGAGGCCTCCAAGCACATCATGCTGGAGGAGACTAAGCAGGGTCTCAATATCGAAATCATCGATCAGGATGGCCGCTCGATGTTCCCCGATGGCAACAAGGAGCCCTATGAGCGCACACGCAAGCTGATCGAAAAGCTGGCGCCCTCACTCAAGGCGATGCCGTTCCGTATTTCCATCACAGGCCACACCGCCAGCAATAAGAATCTGCAAAAGCCCGGCTACGGCCCGTGGGAACTGTCGGCCGACCGCGCCAATTCGGTGCGCCAGATATTGGCGGCCGAGGGCGTGCCGGCCGGGCATTTCTATATGGCGGCCGGCAAGGCCGACACCGAACCGCTGTTCCCCGACAATCCCTCGATGGCGCCCAACCGGCGGGTCACCATTACCCTGATGCGGGAAGAACCGCCGATTCCGGGTGATTTGCGTCCGTAAAGGTTGATTTACCGCTCGCGAACGCTTGATTTCGATCAACAAGATGGGGCAAAAGCACGGTATTCTATCCCGCAATGCGGTGATATAACCCCGCCCTTCATAGTCCATCCCACGGACTTTAAACCGGTTTCAGCGAGCGACGGCGTGAACGAAACGGCAGCCTCCGCCGATCCAAATAACGCGAGCTCCGGCCAGCCCGTCCCCCCAAGTTTCGTCGCCCTGGCGCTCGGCAGCGTTGGCGTCGTCTATGGCGACATCGGCACTAGCCCGCTTTACGCCTTCCGCGAAGCCGTCATGGCGGCGTCGAACCAACAGGGCGTCACCAGCGACATCGTGCTGGACGTGCTTTCACTCATCGTTTGGTCGCTGATCGTGACCGTGACGCTGAAATACGTGCTGCTGCTGCTGCGCGCCGACAATAACGGGGAGGGCGGCACGCTCTCGCTAATGGCGCTGGCGACGCGCGCAATCGGCCACCGCACGCCGATTATCCTAATCCTCGGCGTTATCGGCGCCTCGATGTTTCTCGGGGACTCGGTGATTACGCCGGCGATCTCGGTGCTTTCGGCGGTGGAGGGCCTCAAGCTCGCAAACCCGGCCTTCAGCGACTATATCGCCCCGCTCACGGTGGTGATCCTGATCTGTCTATTCACCGCGCAAAGCTTCGGCACCGCCAAAGTGGCGGCGTTGTTCGGGCCGATCATGGTGGTGTGGTTCTTCGCCATCGCGGTGGCGGGCGCGTTGCATATTCACGACGACCCGCACGTCCTTTTGGCGATCAACCCGGTTTACGGCGTCGCCTTCCTGCTCCATCATGGCGAAATCGGGATGGTGACGCTCGGCGCGGTCTTCCTGGTGGTGACCGGCGGCGAGGCGCTCTATGCCGATCTCGGCCATTTCGGCCGCCGCCCCATCCAGACAGCCTGGCTCTGCCTGGTGCTGCCGGCGCTGCTGATCAATTATTTCGGTCAGGGCGCTAAGAGACCGTTTGAGAATGGATTGTGTTGAAGCTTTTGGCGTGATTCAAGCTTGGGATGTGGACCCCAGCGAATCGTGGCCGGATGGCCGATATTGCGAAGAAAACGAAGCGATACCCGTCCGATCTA
>Ga0209483_1000048_pt1 | contig 124570 bp, 131 predicted proteins | sample NGEPerA_FD_184508 | JGI IMG/M metagenome (GOLD analysis project Ga0209483, IMG submission 184508) | Arctic peat soil microbial communities from the Barrow Environmental Observatory site, Barrow, Alaska, USA - NGEE PermafrostL2-A... | ecosystem: Environmental > Terrestrial > Soil > Wetlands >... | reverse complement strand
GAAAAACGGCTCGATCCGGCGCATTTGGGCCTCGGACAGCAGAAACATATCAGTCATGGCGACACCTCCTTGCGCCGCCATTGAATCAAACGATCATCTGAGCCGCAAGATATTTAATGGGTCCTGACCCTAGGCTGCCCACCCTGCAACAACCCGAGCCCGGCGAATGGGTCGCGCACTGATCATCGGCGGCTCGCTCGGCGGCTTGTTCGCAGGTCTGCTGCTGCGTCAGGCCGGCTGGGACGTCACGGTGTTCGAACGCAGCGACGGCGATCTCGCCAGCCGCGGCGCCGGCATCGGCACGCATGTCGAATTGTTCACGGTCATGCGCCGGCTCGGCATTACCGTCGACGAGTCGATCGGCGTGCCGATCACCGCGCGCATTTGCCTGGACCGCGACGGCAAGGTGATCGCGCGGCTGCCGTTCGAGAAAATCCTGAGTTCCTGGGCGCTGTTTTATCGCGCGCTGCGCCGTCAGTGGCCGGACGCCTGCTATCGGCCGGGCCTGCAGCTCGAGGATATCGTGCAGCATGACGGCGGCGTCACTGCGCTGTTCGCCGATGGCACAAAAGTCGCGGGCGACTTGCTGGTCGGCGCCGATGGTTTGCACTCCGCGGTGCGGGCGCGCGCCTTTATTGGCCCGGCGCCGAGCTATGCCGGCTATGTCGCCTGGCGCGGCGTGGTCGACGAGGTCGCGGTGCCGCCGACGGCGCGTGAACTGATCGAGGCCTATGGCTTTTTCCTGGCGCCGCGTGAAATGGTGCTGTCCTATTTGCAGCCGGGCGCCGATGACGATCACCGTCCCGGAAATCGACGGCTGAACTGGCTCTGGTACCACCCGGTGCACCCGGACAAGCTGCCGGATCTGTGCACCGACGCGGCGGGCCGGCATCACGGCGTCGCCATTCCGCCGCCGCTGATCCGCGCCGACGTGATCGCCGCGTTCCGCGCCGAGGTGCGCGCGATGCTGCCACCGCAATTCATCGCGCTGATCGAGGCGTCGCCGGCGCCGTTCTTCCAGCCGATCTTCGATCTGGACTCGCCGCGCATCGTCGCCGGGCGCGTGGCGCTGCTCGGCGATGCCGGGTTCGTGGCGCGGCCTCATGTCGGCGCCGGCGTCACCAAGGCCGCGCTCAACGCGGCCTGGCTGGCCGATGCATTGGCGGCTGCGCCCGGCGATATCGATGCCGGATTGGCGGCTTATGAGACACGGGCGCGCTCGTTCGGTTCGGCGCTGGTGGCGCGCGCGCGTTATCTCGGCGCCTATCTGGAGGATCCGCCGCGCGCGGGGCTAGCGCCCGATCCATTGCCGGTGATGCAGGCCATCGGCGCGCCGCTGCGCGATATCCCGGAACTGGCGGGGCAGCTAAAGTAAAAGCGGCGTCTGCGCCGGCTTCGGCGGCGTTCAAAATTCCGCCAAGTCCTTGGCGACGACCACTTTGCCAGAAAAGAGTTTGCCAATCTCGGGCACGAAGCGCTGGTAATCGTCGTTTTCGTTGACGGTCGCCAGCAGGTGAGTGAGCACCACCATCTTGACGTTGGCGCGCGCCGCCATTTTCCCAACCTCATCCGGCGTGAGGTGTTCCTCTTTCAAATGCCGCATCAGAGCGGCCTGCTGATCCGGCGTCATGCCTTGCCAGCTTCCGTTCTTGATGAAAACTTGCTTCAGGTCGTCAGGATCGCCGACTTCCGAAACCAGCATATCGGCATCCTTCGCCAATTCGGTCACCGCGTCACTCGGACCGGTGTCGCCGGTGACCACGATCACGCGATCGAGTGTCTGGAAGCGATAGGAATAGGATTTGTACTTGCCGTAGTAGGGCGTCCCCGGCGGGATATGGAAATGCGTGTTCTCGACCGCCGTCACCTTGATATTCGCATCTTGATAAATCAGCCCGGGCTCGGCGTCGTGGCCGACAAAGACGTCGCCCAGCGGCGTGCGCCGGCCTTCGGCCCAGCGGATCTCGGCATTGACGGTGAAATAGGCAATTGCGCCTTTCACCATCGCCGCGGTACCGGGTGGCCCGTAGACGTCGACCGGGTCGTGGCGTTGAAAATCCCATTCGAGACTTAATAGCGTCGCCAATGCCGCGGTGTGGTCGTCATGGTCGTGCGTGATGAACACCTTTCCGATCTTCCTGAAATTGGCGCTCGCCTGTGCCAGGCGGCGGAGCATGCCGTCGCCGGCGTCGATGAGATAATACGTCCCATTGACGATCAGCAGATTGGATGACTGCGCGCGGTGCTTGTCCGGGATCGGGCCGCCGCGTGTCCCGAGAGTGATGAAGTGGGTGCCGGTTTGCGACGCGGCGGCGGTCCCGCTCGTCTGCGCGAGGCATTGACTGGAATGTTGGATGGCGAAGGCGAACGCAGCGGCGAAAAGAACGTTTGAATTTTTTCGCATGTTTCCCCCTTGGATAAACTGAAGTCTAGGATCAATCCCGATCGCTGGGCAGGGCATAAGCCATAAAAAAATTGCCCGGCACGATGGCCGGGCAAGTTGTTTGGGGGAGGTTCGAGAGAAAACTAATAGAGGTTGGAGGAGCGCGTGACGTTCAACGACACTTGCTCGTTCCGGGAAGGCGTGGGCGCGCGTTGCGCGGTCTGCGCCGGCGCGCTCTGCGGCAGCACGATGACCTTGGCGCCGACCTGCACGCGATTGTAGAGATCGGTCACGTCGTCATTGGTGAGACGGATGCAGCCGCTCGACACCTGCTTGCCGATGGTGGTCGGGTCGTTGGTGCCGTGGATGCGATATTCGGTGCCGCCGAGATACATGGCGCGCGCGCCGAGCGGATTGCCGGGGCCGCCCGCGGTCATGCGCGGCAGATAAGGCTGGCGTGCGACCATCTCGGCCGGCGGATACCAGTCCGGCCACTCGGCCTTGCGCGCGACATGCTGGACGCCGGCCCAAGTGAAGCCCTGGCGGCCGACGCCGATGCCGTAGCGTAGCGCCTGGCCGTTGCCGAGCACGTAATAGAGATAGGTGTGCGGGGTATCGATGATGACGGTGCCGGGCGCCTCGTTGCTGGCATAGTTGACGGTCTGGCGCTGCAGGCGCGGATCGAGTTGCGCGTCTTCGGCCTGATCGTTCTGCTCGGTCGGCGCGTATTGCTGCTGGCCATAGGCGAGACGCTGCTGGGCCTGCGCGGCGCCGCACGACAAAGCGGCGGCGGCGATCAGCGCGGTCAGCGAACCGGTGGTGAAAAACTTGGCGGACATGTGAGCCTCCCCGATGAACGTCTTGTCCATCATTCGTCGAGGCAAGCGCCGGGGAGGTTCAAAGGTTCCGCGGGGCGGGGGGTCTCAAATCCCCGTAAGCGCATGGAACGACTAGGGTTCTCGCGCGTTGCGGACCGTTTTGGCGGCTATTTCCGGGTTTTGTGCCAGCCCACCACCGCGTCTGGCACGCTGTCGGTGGATGGGAAGTAGGGCTTGATGTCGAGCAAGGGCGTGCCGTCGAGGCAGTCGAGCCCAACGACGGACAGTGTGTTGCCCGCGATGCCCAGCAGCTGGACCACGCTCAGGGCGATCGGGTTGGGCCGGGCCGGCGAGCGCAGAGCAAAAGTGCCGCGCTGCACGCCGTAATGGCCGGGCACCTGAAGCACCAGATTTCGCGGCGATTTATCCATCCAGTAAAGCAGCACTAGGTGACTGCAGCTTTCGACGTCCTTCAGGGCGTCGCGAAAGCGCTCGTCCAGCTCGACAGTGCAAACGGCGTCGGATTCACGGGCGTTTTTCGGGCATTCCTTGCGCTCTTTCCAAGGCGTGCGGATGCGGCCGATGAAATAAAGCCCGGCATCCGTCTCCCCCGGCAGGTCGATGGTTTTCTCGCCTTCCCAGACGCCGAAGTCTTTGTCAGTCATGGCTGCTCCGTCTTTCGGGGCCGATTGTATCTTGCGGAGCGCCATTTCAACGTATAAAGATATCTTTATATAGTGGGAACAGGCCCATATCGTCCTGCGTTAGGCCCGTCATGAGCAACAGCGCCCGGCTCGGTTTCGATGCCCTCAACGCGGCCCTCAAAGCCGCCGGCGAGGAGACGCGTCTGCGCGTGCTGGCGCTGTTGGCCGAGGCCGAACTGACCGTTTCCGATTTGACCGACATCCTGCGCCAGTCGCAACCGCGCATCTCGCGCCATCTCAAACTGCTGGCCGAGGCCGGATTGGTCGAGCGCTTCCGCGAGGGCACCTGGGCGTTCTTCCGCCTGGCCGAGCGCGGCGGCGGCGCCGAAGTGGCGCGCGCGCTGCTCGAGCGGCTCGATCCCACCGACCAGACGATTTTGCGCGACCGCGCGCGGCTGGCCTCGGTGCGCCAAGCCCGCGCCGCCGCGGCGCAAGCCTATTTCCGTTCGCACGCGGCCGAATGGGACCGCATCCGCAAGCTGCACGTCGCGGACGAAGCGGTCGAGGACGCGATCCGCTCAGCGCTCGCCGGCAAGCCGTTCAGGTCGCTATTGGATCTCGGCACCGGAACGGGCCGCATGCTCGAATTGTTCGGCAAAGACATCGAACGCGGGCTGGGCCTCGATCTGTCGCTCGACATGCTGTTGTTGGCGCGCGATCGGCTGGAACGCGCCGGGCTTAAAAATTGCAGCGTGCGGCAGGGCGACATCTACGACCTCCCGCTCGCCGATGACAGCTTCGACGTCGTCATCGTGCATCAGGTGCTGCACTTCCTCGACGACGGCGCGCGCGCGATTCACGAGGCGGCTCGAGTGTTGCGCCCAGGCGGGCGATTGCTGGTGGTGGACTTCGCGCCGCACGAACAGGAATTCCTGCGCGAGCAATATGCCCACCGTCGTTTGGGCTTCGCGCCCGAGACCGTGACGCAGTGGATGACGGCGTCGGGCTTGGAACCCGTGATGCATAAGAGTCTGTCGCCAGAACCTGGCTCCGACGGCAAGATCGCAGTGTCGCTGTGGCTCGCGCGCGACGTCCGTGCGCTGATGGTGCAGCCGGCGCAGCGGGAGGTGGCGTGATGGATGCTCGCGCCAGCCGTTTCGAACGCGGCGAGGGCCGCCGCATTGGCGTGTCGTTCGAATTCTTCCCGCCGGCCAGCGAGGAGATGGACAAGATATTGTGGGACTCGATCGAGCGGCTCAAGCCGCTGTCGCCGAATTTCGTCTCGGTCACCTATGGCGCCGGCGGTTCGACCCGCGAGCGCACCCACGCGACCGTCAAGCGTATCCTGGCGGAGACGCCGTTGACGCCGGCCGCGCATCTCACCTGTGTCGCCGCGACGCGCGCGGAAGTCGACGCCATCGTGCGCAACTATCACGACGCCGGCGTGCGCCACATCGTGGCGCTGCGCGGCGACTCTATTGGCGGTGCGGGCACCCAATACACGCCGCATCTGGGCGGCTATGAAAATGCCGCCGATCTGGTGGTTGGCATCAAGCGGGTCAGCGGCGACTTCGAGATTTCGGTGTCAGCCTATCCGGAGAAGCATCCCGACAGTCCGACGGTAGAAGCCGATATCGACATGCTCAAGGCCAAGGTCGATGCCGGGGCAGGGCGCGCCATCACGCAGTTCTTCTTCGAGAACGATCTTTATTTCCGTTATCTCGATCGCGTGCGCGCGCGCGGCATCGATATTCCGATCGTGCCGGGCATTCTGCCGGTGCAGAACTTCAAGGCGGCGACCAATTTCGCCGCGCGGGCCGGCGCTTCGGTGCCGGCCTGGTTGGCGGAACGTTTTCACGGTCTCGATAACGATCCGGCCACCCGCAAGCTGATCGCCGCTGCGGTCGCGGCCGAACAGGTGCTCGATCTGGTCGATCGCGGCGTCACGACGTTTCACTTCTACACCATGAACCGCGCCGACCTCGTCTACGCAATCTGCCACCTGTTGGGCCTGCGGCCCACGGTGGGGCAAGCGGCATAATCCGGAGTCCATTGTTGTGACTGCGTCCCACACCAGCGCGCGAACCGTGTTCCTCGAAAAAATGAGGGAACGCATTCTGGTGCTCGATGGCGCCATGGGCACCATGATCCAGGCGCTCAAGCTGGATGAAGAGGGCTATCGCGGCGCGCGCTTCGATGCGTGGAATCGCGAGGTGCGCGGCAATAACGACCTGCTCAATCTGAGCCGGCCGGACGCGGTGCGCGACATTCATCTCGCTTACTTCCGCGCCGGCGCCGATATCGTTTCCACCAACACGTTCTCCTCCACCAAGATTGCGCAGGCCGATTACGGCATGGAGGGCATCGCCTACGAGCTCAACCATGCCGGCGCCAGGCTGGCGCGCGAGGCGGCGGCGCTGGCAGAGAAGGAAGACGGCAAACGGCGGTTCGTGGCCGGCGCCTTGGGCCCGACCAACCGCACGGCGTCGATTTCGCCGGACGTCAGCAATCCCGGCTTCCGCGCCATCAGTTTCGATCAGTTGCGCGAGGCCTATGGCGAGCAGATCAAGGGCCTGATCGACGGCGGCGCGGATTTGCTCCTGATCGAGACCATCTTCGACACGCTCAACGCCAAGGCAGCAATCTACGCCATCGCTGAAGCCTGCGAGGAGCGCGGCGCCGACCTGCCGGTGATGATCTCAGGCACCATCACCGACCGCTCCGGGCGGCTGTTGTCGGGCCAGACCCCGGCGGCTTTCTGGAACGCCGTGCGGCACGCCAATCCGGTCACCGTAGGCTTGAACTGCGCGCTCGGCGCCCAGGAAATGCGCGCCCATATCGCCGAGATCGGCCGCCTCGTCGATACGTTCGTGTGCGCCTATCCGAACGCCGGACTGCCGAACGAATTCGGCTATTACGACGAAAGCCCGGAATTCATGGCGGAACTGCTCGGCGAGTTCGCCGAGGCCGGGCTGGTCAATGTGGTCGGCGGCTGCTGCGGCACCACGCCGGAGCATATCGCGGCGATTGCCAAGGCGGTGGCCGGCAAGGCGCCGCGCAAAATTCCGGAATTGCCGCGGCAATTGCGGCTGTCGGGACTGGAGAGCTTCACGCTCACGCCGGAAATTCCCTTCGTCAATATCGGCGAGCGCACCAACGTCACCGGCTCGGCCAAATTCAGGAAGCTGATCACAGCCGGCGATTATGCCGCCGCGCTCTCGATCGCGCGCGAGCAGGTCGAGAACGGTGCACAGGTGATCGACGTCAATATGGACGAGGGCTTGCTCGATTCCGAAGCGGCAATGGTGACGTTCCTCAATCTGATCGCGGCTGAGCCTGACATCGCGCGCGTTCCGGTGATGGTCGACTCGTCGAAATTCTCGGTGATCGAGGCCGGGCTGAAATGCCTGCAAGGCAAGGCGGTGGTCAATTCGATCTCGATGAAGGAAGGCGAGGCGGCCTTCATCGACCACGCCAAGATCGTGCGCCGTTACGGCGCCGCGGTGGTTGTGATGGCGTTCGACGAGAAAGGCCAGGCCGACACGTTCGAGCGCAAGACCAAAATTTGCCAGCGCGCCTACGACATCCTGGTGAACCAAGTCGGGTTCCCGCCCGAAGACATCATTTTCGATCCGAACATCTTCGCCATCGCCACCGGCATGGAGGAGCACAATAATTACGGCGTCGACTTCATCGAGGCGGCGCGCTGGATCAAGGCCAACCTACCGCACGTCCATGTGTCGGGCGGCGTGTCGAACCTGTCGTTCTCGTTCCGCGGCAATGAGCGCGTGCGCGAGGCCATGCATTCGGTGTTCCTGTTTCACGCCATCAAGGCCGGCATGGATATGGGCATCATCAATGCCGGACAGATCGCGGTGTATGACGATCTCGATCCGGAATTGCGCGACGCCTGCGAGGACGTGGTACTCAACCGCCGGCCCGATGCCTCCGAACGCTTGTTGGCGCTGGCGGAGAAATTCCGCGGCGCCGGGCAAGCGGCCAAGGAGGTCGATCTGGCCTGGCGCGAGCGGCCGGTCGAAAAGCGGCTTAGCCACGCGCTGGTGCACGGCATCACAGATTTTATCGAGACCGATGTCGAAGAGGCGCGCACGCGCGCCACGCGGCCGCTCGACGTGATCGAAGGCCCGCTGATGGACGGCATGAATATCGTCGGCGACCTGTTCGGCTCGGGAAAAATGTTTCTGCCACAGGTGGTGAAGTCGGCACGGGTGATGAAGCAGGCGGTCGCCTATCTGATGCCGTTCATGGAGAAGGAAAAAGAACAGCGCCGGCTGGCGGGCGGCGTGGCCGAACGCTCGTCCAACGGCAAGATCGTGATGGCGACAGTGAAAGGCGATGTGCACGACATCGGCAAGAACATCGTCGGCGTCGTGCTCCAGTGCAACAATTACGAGGTGGTCGATCTCGGTGTCATGGTGCCGGCGGCGAAGATTCTGGAGACCGCGCGCGCCGAGAAGGCAGACATTATCGGGTTGTCCGGGCTGATCACGCCGTCGCTCGACGAGATGTGTCACGTCGCGGCCGAGATGGAGCGGCAGGGCTTCGAATTGCCGCTGATGATCGGCGGCGCGACCACCAGCCGCGTGCACACGGCGGTCAAGATCCATCCGAACTACCGGCGCGGGCAGGCGGTCTATGTCAACGACGCCAGCCGCGCAGTCGGCGTGGCGCAGGCGCTGATGTCGGCGAATGCGCGCGCGCCTTACGTCGCTGAGCTGCGCGGCGAATACGCCAAGATCGCGTCCGCTCATGCGCGCGCCCAGGAAGAAAAAACCCGGCTGCCGCTTGGCCAGGCGCGCGGCAACGCACTCAAGCTCGACTGGTCGGGCGCCTATGTGCCGCCCAAGCCGAATTTCATCGGCACCAGGACGCTGACCGATTATCCGATCGCCGAGCTGGTGGATTTCATCGACTGGACGCCGTTCTTCCAGACCTGGGAGTTGAACGGCAAATACCCCGCCATTCTCGACGACGCCAAATTCGGGCCGGCCGCGCGTTCGCTCTACGAAGACGCGCGCGCCATGCTGGACAAGATCGTCGCCGAGCGCTGGTTCAAGGCGAGCGCGGTGGCCGGCTTCTGGCCCGCCAACAGCGTGGGCGACGATATCCAGGTCTATGCCGACGAGGCGCGCGGCACGCCCGTCGCTGTGTTTCATTCGCTGCGTCAACAATTGTCCAAACGCGAGGGCCGCTTCAACGAGGCGCTCAGCGATTTCGTGGCGCCGCGCGACAGCAAGCTGGCCGATTACATCGGGGCCTTCACGGTTACCGCCGGCATCGGTGAGGACGAGGTCGCCGACCGTTTCAAGCGCGCCAATGACGATTACTCCGCCATCATGGTCAAGGCGCTGGCCGACCGGCTGGCCGAGGCTTTTGCGGAGCGTTTGCACCAACGCGTTCGCAAGGATCTCTGGGGCTATGCGAGCGATGAGGCGCTTAGCCGCGACGAGGTGATTGCCGAAAAATATCGCGGCATCCGTCCCGCGCCCGGCTATCCCGCCCAACCTGATCACACTGAAAAGGGCACGCTGTTCAAATTGCTCGACAGCGAGCGCATCGGCGTCAAGCTGACCGAGAGCTTCGCCATGTGGCCGGGCGCGGCAGTCTCCGGGCTCTATTTCAGCCACCCGCAGAGTCATTATTTCGGCGTCGGTAAGATCGAGCGCGACCAGGTCGAGGATTACGCCAAGCGCAAGGGCTGGAGTGTGGCGGAATGCGAGCGCTGGCTGGCGCCGATCCTCAACTACAACACGGTCGCGGCCCCCGGCATCGTGGCGGCTTGACGCGCGACGCTGCGCATAACCGCGGCGCAAATGGCCGCAGGTTTTGAATCCCCAATCCGTTTTATTTCCAGGCCACCATGCCTGAGGGGGAATTGCCATGACTGCTTTTCGCTTGAGCCTCGCCGCCGCCGCGATCGCCTTTGCCACCACCGCCTATGCCTATTCTGATGAAGCCGTGAAAGACGCCGCAACCCTGGTGCAGATGACCAAGGACCGTTACGCGGCTGGCGAGTTCACCGCCGCCGATGTAGCGCAGGCGAAAATATTCTTGCTCCGTATGAAACTCGAGGCCGGACAGATGACGCGCGCAGCCTATTGCGGGTCGGCACTGCCGAACGCGCAGTCGATCGTCACGGGTTATGAAAATGAAATACGTATGGGCCAGCGTACGGTTGAAGATTTAATCGACGTCAGAACCAAAATGTACGAGATGAAGGCTTTCTGTCAGAAGAGCTAGTTCGCCAAAACGAAACACCGGAGAGGCGCGCTCTCCGGTGTTTGATCTATCGGCCGGTTTTACACCGGCAATTGTTGGTTTGGCGTCGTCGTTGCCCTCTTGAACTCAGAATGCTCCCAGCAAGACCGCGCCAACGAAAACAAACACGGCGCATACAGCGAGTACATTCAGTCTCAAGGAAAGGTTCACGGCCCGTGCCTCCCTTGTTGGTAGATCGTCAGAGTAGCAGAGAACGCGCTACCGCCGAAGCCGGTTGCACCCCGGCGCGATGAAATTTGCATGACAGGTCATGCGTGGCGGGAATAGCGGCGGCAAGGGATTGATCGCGCGCCATAAAAGATCGCCGTGGCGAGGCGCTGGGCGGTGCAAAATTCTCCGGCGATCGAAATTCGATGACAATTTAGCGACAGACTGCGTCAAATCGCCGGTGTTCCGGGCTGCCGAATGCCCGGCCGCTGCATTAATGCATGCGCGGGCGGACGCCCATTCGACGGCATGCGGCCGAGGGGCCGTGCTGGACAAACAGCGTTAGGCTGTTTCACATAGCGGTCACGGTTTTAATCCCAGGGAAAAAATCCCATGCGCGCGCCATTGCTCCGGATTTTCATTGCCATCTTTTGCGTCTTTGCCGCGCTTTGCGTTGTTAGTGGGCCGTCATCGGCGCAGACGCCAGCAACCCCCCAGGCTTGGCCGACGCGGCCGGTCCACTTCGTTATTCCGCTCGGCCCGGGCTCCGGCGTCGACATCACGGCGCGCGTGTTCGCCGACAGGCTGTCGGCCAAGTGGGGCCAGCCGGTGGTAGTCGAGAACAAGCCGGGCGGCGATGCCTTCATTGCTATCACCGCGGTGATCGGCGCCCATGACGACCATGTCTTGCTGTTCGCGCCGGCCTCGACCTTCACCGCGCATCCGCTGCTGCACGACAAGCTGCCTTATGACATCAACGATCTGGTGCCGATTGCGCGCGTGACCAACACGCTGATTGCGCTCGGTGTGCCGGCCGATTTGGGTGTCGGCACCGTCAAGGAATTGGCCGCCAAGATCAAAGCCACGCCCGGCAAGCTGAACTATGCGTCGGTGACCGGCGCCAACGATTTGATGTTCGCGGCGTTCCTGAAAACCGAAAAGCTCAATATGGCGAAGGTGCCGTATAAGGATCCGGTGACGGCGATCAACGATCTTTCCGAGGGGCGCATCCAGGCCTTTGTCGGCGCATACGCGATCATGCGGCCGCGCATTCTGTCCGGAAAAGTCAAAGCGATCGCCTTGACCAATCTCCAACATGCCGCCGCGCTGCCGGACATTCCGACCGGAAAAGAAGCCGGCTATAAATCGCTGGAATTCGACGGCCTTGTGGGTTTGTTAGGACCGCGCGACATGCCGCAAGCGGCGATCGATCGTATCGCCGCCGATATTCGCGCCATCGCCGCCGAGCCGGATGTCGTGGCGCGGCTGAGCTCAACCGGACAAGTGATCAATCCAGGAACGCCGGCCGAATTCAAGGCGGCGCTCGACGATCAGCGCGCCACGGTCGCGGCGATCGGCAAGGTACTGGACATCAAGCCGGCGCAGTGAGGGCCCCGGCTTAGCTTTCGATCAGCCGCACGATCGCATCTGTGGCGCGGCGCACGTAAGGCACGGCGAAAAACGCCAGCACGGTAGCCACCGGCCAGCCGGTGGTGAAGGCTTTCAGCCAGCGCGGCACGAAGTCCGGCCGGAACCCGATATTGGTGAAAGTGACGACCCCGCTCACCACGAACACGATCATCGCGCTAATCAGCGCCGGAAAAATGAACCTGGCCTTGCCTTCCATCGCAGTCCCCGAATTGCGCCCCGGTGTAAGTGATCCGAAACAAGGCGGCTGGGCAAGGCGGGTCGAAACGATTTCTTATCCTTAACGAATTCCCACACCGTCAGCGTTGAAGCCTCGTTAAATAAACTGCTCGCATTTTCGCGAGTATGAAGTGTGATGTCCGTCACTATCTGGCCGGCACGGCGGTTCTGCTGGCGCTCGCCGGCTGCGGCCGCAGCTTCCTGCAATATGGCGAGGAGCGTGCGCCCTGGCGGCACGAGGCCGAGATCGCGTGCCTGAAATCGGGCGCCGTCAAATTCGGCACCGGGGTCGTGCAAATTCAGCCGATCGAAGGCCCCGGCATGTGCGGCGCCGACTTCCCGCTCAAGGTATCGATGCTGGGCGAAAGCACGGCGATGAGCTACGGCGACGATCTGCGCCCGCCGGAAGGCATCCCCAACGCATCACAGCCGCGCTGGCCGGCAAGCCAGCCGCCGCGCTATGCGCCGCCCGCAGCGGTGCAGAGCGAGCCGATTCAAAGCGGTAACATGCGCTGGACACCCGGACCGCCGGGCGTCGAACGGCCCGAAGCCACTGCGCCCGCGCAGTACGCGCCGCCGGCCGCGCGGTATTCGCCATCCTATGAGCCGGCCGAAGCGCCGGCGCCGGGTGGACGGCCGATGTCGATCTATCCGCCGGGCGTGGCGCAGCCCGATGACATTCCCGACGATGCCGTGCTGCCGCCCGGTCGCGCGCGGCCCGAATATCCGCGTACACAACCGGCCTATAACGCGCCGGTCTATCAGCCGCCGCAGCAGCGCGCCGTGCCGTCGCTCGGGCCGATGCGCGGTCCGAACGCGACCTCTGCTGTCATGCCGGCGGCTTTGACGCCGCCTGCGACGCTCGCCTGTCCGCTGGTCTCGGCGCTCGAGCATTGGGTCAATGAAGGCGTGCAGCCGGCGGCGTTGCGCTGGTTCGGCTCGCCGGTTGCCGAGATCAAGCAGATCTCGGCTTACTCATGCCGCGAAATGGTCGGCGCCGGCACCTCGCATATTTCCGAGCATGCTTTCGGCAACGCGCTCGATGTTGCCGCCTTCACGCTCGCCGACGGACGCAAGATCACGGTGCAGGAGGGCTGGCACGGCTCGCCGGAGGAGCAGGCCTTCCTGCACGACGTGCAGCTTTACGCCTGTGAGACTTTCACCACTGTGTTGTCGCCTGGCTACAACGCCGCGCATTACAATCATATTCACGTCGACCTGATGCGGCGCGAGAGCGGGCGGCATCCTTGCCGGCCGGACGCGATCCCCGGCGAAGTGGCGGCGGCCAAGGCGCGCTCGATGTATGCCGCCAAGCAGCGCGGGCCGGCCTATACCGGCTCGATCGCGACCAAGGCGCGCGGCACGGAGCCGCTCGCGGTGCCCGGCCAGGATGGCTATGTCGCGGGTGACGACGACGATGTCACCGGCTCGATCGGCTGGCCGCGCAGCCTCAAGCACGGCGTCGACCACGAATTCGATCTCACCGATCAAACGCCCGCGCCGCCGCGGCATTCGTCATCGGCGTCATCGGCCGGCGACGCGGCCATTCGCGCCGAAGAGCGCAACTCCGCGTTCCACTAGCTGCACTTCAACTGACGAATCGCATGGCTATCGCCATCAGCGCGCCCAAGTGGGCCGGATAGATAATAAAATAGACAACGATCAGTACCGGCGCCACGACAAGTAGCCATTCACGCATGGATGGCCTCACCGCTTTCGGTTAGGTATCATGATAAAGATGGAACCCAGAAATTAAGCGAGGCCAAACTGATTCAGCGGCCTTTTAGTCAGATTGAATTCAAAACACCGCTTCCAGCAGCATGGCGCCGAATAAAATCAGCCCGGCGTCGCGGTTCGATTTGAACAGTTTCAGGCAGTGCGCGGAATCGTTGATGTCGAGCCGCATCACTTGCCAGGCCAGATGCGCGGCGAAGGCGATCAGCCCGAGCATGAAAATCAATCCGCCGCCGGCCATCAAGCCGGCGATACCGATTAGCACCACGGCGGCGGCGTAAAAGCTCGCCAATATCGGCCGCGTATTCTCGCCGAACAGCAGTGCGGTCGACTTGATGCCGATCAGCATATCGTCCTCGCGGTCCTGGTGCGCGTAGATGGTGTCGTAGCCGATCACCCAGGAGATCGATCCGGCGTAGAGCACGAGCGCCGGCGCATCGAGCCGGCCGAAGGCGGCCGGCCAGCCCATTAGCGCGCCCCACGAGAAGGCGAGGCCGAGAAAAATCTGCGGCCAATAGGTGATGCGTTTCATGAACGGGTAGATCACCACCACCAGCAGCGACGTGAGGCCGGCAAACACCGTGAAGCGGTTGAACTGGATCAGCACCAGGAAACCGACAAGCGCCTGCGCCACCATGAAGGCGGTGGCTTGCGCGGCGCTGACCTGGCCGGAGGGGATCGGGCGCGACCGCGTGCGCTCGACCAGCCCGTCGAGATTGCGATCGACCAGATCGTTCCAGGTACAGCCGGCGCCGCGCATGGCGAAGGCGCCGATGAAGAACAGCGCGATGTGCCAGAGGCTCGGAAAAGTTTCGGTGCGCATACCGGCGAGACCGACCGACCACCAACACGGCATCAGCAGCAGCCATGAGCCGATCGGGCGGTCGAGGCGGGCGAGCCGCAAATAGGGGCGGGTGGAGGCGGGCGCGAGACCGTCGACCCAGTTTCCGGTCGCATCGGCGACGCGTCCGGCATTGTCGCTCATTTGACGAGCGGCGTGCCGGTCAGGGTGTCGTAAGTGCCGCGGCCGGACTTGATGTTGTTGGCGTCGGGGATCGGCGAACCAAGCGCATCGCTCAAGCTCGGCGCTGCGGGCCGCGGCGGCGCGGCCGCGGCCTGGCAAACCCGGGTGCGGATCTCCGTGGTCTTGGCGTGCTCTTTCTTGATGTTGACGAGGACTTGCGGAGGCATGCCGCACCAGACTGCGTTGTCTTCGGCGTATTTGATCATCTTGGCCTCGGCGGCCGAGAACGCATTGAACAGTGCGCAGGCCTCGTTGGCGGACGCCTTGCGCGCGCTTGCCGCGCGAATGGCCGCGGCTTTTTGGGAAGCGACGTCGCGCAGCGACAGGAACTCCTTGACGCAAGGCGGCGGCTCGCCCTGAGGCTGCGCCGGCGGCTGAAATTGCGCCATGGCGGTGCCTGTGGCGCACGGCAGCAAACACGCGGCGATCAATAAGGCTCGGCGCAAGTTCATCAACGAATCCTCTCTCGATCCCGGACACATTATAGCAAGCCACGGCCGGTCCGGTCGTTTATACCAAGCGGCCGAATGCGTCGGGATCACGGCAAAAGGCCCAAATTGGAGCCGTTTGTCAGGGTCCGATACGCTAACCTAAACCGGACCGTCCGTAACGATTGGCTCGATGGTCAGCTTATGCCGAATTACGATTTCCGCACCCCGCGCGTCTATCTCGATACTCCGCTCGCCGGCGGGCGGGAGGTCGCGTTCGACCGCGGCCAGGCGAACTACCTGCAAAATGTGCTCCGGCTCAAACCCAGCGATGAGCTGCTTTTGTTCAATGGCCGGGATGGCGAATGGCAGGCCAGCCTTTTCGCCGCGGGCAAGCGGGCGCTGGCGGCGACCATTGGCGAGCGCATGCGGGAGCAGCCGGAGCCAACCGACCTGCATTTCCTATTCGCGCCGCTCAAGCACGCCCGGCTGGATTATCTGGTGCAGAAGGCGGTGGAGCTTGGCGTCTCGCGGCTGCAGCCGGTGATCACCCGGCATACCCAAGTGGCGCGGGTCAATCTCGAGCGCATGCGCGCCAACGCGATCGAAGCCGCCCAGCAATGTGGCGTCTTGAGCCTGCCGGCGGTTGCCGAGCCGGTGCAATTCAAGACCATCGTCGGACGTGCCGACGCCGGCCGTTTGCTGGTGTTCTGCGACGAAGACGCCGACGTGAAGGACCCGGCGGCGGCGCTGGCAGCAGTGCGCCCGCAGGCCCAAGCGTTGCTGCCGGCGGAAGCTGCGCGCGCGCATTTGCCGCTCGCCGTGCTGATCGGTCCGGAAGGGGGCTTCGACGAAACCGAGCGGGCGGCGCTGCTCAAGCGGCCGAATGTGGTGAGGGTCGCGCTCGGGCCGCGCATCCTGCGCGCCGATACCGCGGCGGTGGCGGCGCTCACGCTGGTGCAGGCGGTGCTGGGCGATTGGCGTAACAAGTGAGGCGCGTAAAACTGTGCACGAGCCTGCTGCGGCGGGAAAAACCTGTGATAAAGTGACGGTCTTGCCAATAGGAGTTCCGTGATGTCGCGCGCGTCCTGGTTGCTCGTCGTTGCCTTCGTGGCCGGTTTTGGCGCTCCGGCGCAGGCCGCGAACTTTCTGGAAAAAGGCATCTACATGATCGGCCAGAACTTCGACGGCGTGCTGCCGCCGTGCGAGGCCGCGCTCGACAAGATCGCCTCGCGCTTTGCGCAGAAGGAAGGCCGGTTCTGGAACTCCGACCTGCAAATCCTCGATTTCGAGCGGGTGCGGGAGATTGCTTCCCGGCCCTGGGCGGCTGGCACCATTCCACGCCGCTTTTGCAGCGCGGTCGCCTTGGTTAGCGATGGACGCAAGCACCGGGTGGATTACTGGATCGGCGAGGACACCGGCATGCTCGGCGCCAGCTGGGGCGTCGAATGGTGCGTGGTCGGCCTCGACCGCAACTGGGCGTATAACCCGGCCTGCAAGATGGCGCGGCCCTAGAACCCGCCAGAGAAGCGGCCGGTTGGACTGACCTCTTTTGTTCTATTTTGTTCTTGTATTGTTCTCAGTTCTGCGATACAGTTTTCGGGAACTGTTGACCAAGCTGAATTTCCGTTTTGTTCCTGGTGCCAAGTGGGGCGTCAAATGTTCCGTCATCGCGTCAACAAGGCGGTGCAAGCCGCTGCCGTTGCCCTGAGTTTTCTTTTCGTTTTCGCCATCGTCGCGTTCGCCCAAGAGAGGCCGGCACAAGACCGGCCGCAGCAAGAAAGGGCGACGCAAGACTGCCGGCAGAACGCGCCCGGTCAGTTCGATTTCTATGTGCTGGCGCTGTCCTGGTCGCCGTCTTTCTGCGAGGCCGCCCATGAGCGCGCGCCCGGGCGGGCGGTCGACCAGCAATGCGCCGGCCGGCCGTTTTCCTTCGTGGTGCATGGTCTATGGCCGCAATACGAGCAAGGCTTCCCGTCCTACTGCCAGGTGCCGGCCCCGCGGCTCGACCACGCCATCGTCGGCAGCGCGCTCGATTTGATGCCGAGCCCGGCGCTGATCTTTCATGAATGGGATCGCCACGGCACCTGCTCGGGGCTTTCGCCGCACGCTTATTTCGAAGCCGTGCGCAAGGCGCGCGCGGCGGTGAAAATCCCCGCGGATTTCATCGAATTGGACAAGCCGGTCACGGTCAAGCCCGACGACGTCGCCGAGGCTTTCGTGAAGGCCAATCCGGGATTGTCGCGTGCGCAACTAGCGGTCGCCTGCGACAGCAAGCGGTTGAGCGAAGTGCGCGTGTGCCTGAACAAAGATTTTTCCTTCCGCGACTGCCCCGAGGTGGCGAACCGCGCGTGCAAGCGCGACAGCGTCGCATTACCGGTCATGCGCGGCGGATGAACGGCGTCTAAACGCGCGCGCCTAAAGACGGGCCTTGTGTCGCCGATCGCGTTAAGCCGCCACTAACGATGGCCATAGGCGTTTCGGGGATAACTCTCGAGCGTCGATGATTGGCGCAAGATTCTCGTAAGGGAAATCCGCAATCTTCCGCGTGCGATAAGCGCGGGGAGCGCTGCGATGAATCGTGTGTGGGACTATATCGGGTTTGCAGTCTGGTTCGTCGGTCTCGGCTACATCGTGATGTGGCTGTTCGGCACGCCCGGACAACTGGTACTGTCGCCTGGCTTGCATGCGGTCGGCGTGGCGTCGGCGATGTTTGTGCCGGTGCGCCTTTTGTTGCGCGCGGTCGGGGCGGGCAGGCACGCCGCGCATACAGCGGCTCGCCCGCGAATGCCCGCAACCGTTCTGCGGCCGCCATGGCGAAAGCCGGCGCGCCGTCGCCCGGTCAAACCGCGCAGTCATTTCGGCTTGCGCGGCATGCCGGATTGAAACACAAGCTTGCGGCGGGGCACGGCTCATGCAGGGCCGAGACCAGCGGAGCTTGCGAGCGCTCGTGAATTATCGTCACGCATTTCATGCCGGCAGTTTCGCCGACGTTTTCAAGCACGCGGTGCTGTGCCGCATTTTGCACTATCTGCGCGGCAAGCCGGCCGCGTTCCGCGTGATCGATACCCATGCCGGTGCCGGGCTGTACGATCTCACCGGTTCCGAAGCGAGCCGCGGCGGCGAATGGCGCGACGGCATCGGACGGCTGATGGCCGCGCCGCCGCCGGCCCCGCTGCAAGCGCTGCTCGCGCCTTATCTCGAGGTGGTCGGCGCGCTCAACGAGCGCGGCCAGCTCAAGGTCTATCCCGGTTCGCCGGCGCTGGCGCGTGCCTGGTTGCGCCCGCAGGACCGCCTGATCGCCTGCGAGCTTGAGCCGAAGGCGGCGACCGCATTGGCTGGCCACCTGCGTGGCGACAACCGCATCAAGACGATCGAGATCGACGGCTGGACCGCGCTCCAGGCTTACGTCCCGCCGCCGGAACGCCGCGGCGTCGTGCTGGTCGATCCGCCGTTCGAAGACGACGGCGATTTCCACCGTCTGTCGCACGGTCTGACCGAGGCCCACCGCAAATGGGCAACCGGCATCTACGCGCTCTGGTATCCGATCAAGGATCGCGGCGAGCCCGACGCCTTGGCCAAACGCTTGCGCCGGTCCGGCATCGCAAAAATGTTGCGGGCTGAACTCAATGTCGCGCCGCTGAGCGACCCGACCCGCCTCAACGGCTGCGGCCTGATCCTGGTCAACCCGCCCTGGACCCTGGAAAGCGAGTTTTCGGTCCTGCTGCCGGGCTTGGCGGGCGCTTTGGGGCGCGATGGCAAAGGCGGATTCAGGCTCGATTGGCTTGCCGGCGAGGGCTAGCCGGCCGCCGGTGCCACGGTGGCCCTTTCCAGCGGACCCCACTTGGTGTGTAGTTCCGTCATTGGCAGTGACGTTCCGCCTCCGGATGGGGGGCCGGCGGAGTGACTGAGGCCGGTTGAGGCCGACGCTTTCCCCGTATGTGAATGTCCGGCCGAGCCGCCGAGCGTGGGGCTCGCGTGGCGGAGCAGTGTGGGGAGAGGAGTTTTCCCTATGGCGCAGACGGGTGTTGTGAAGTTCTTCAACGGCGAGCGAGGCTACGGCTTTGTAAAGCCGGATGATGGCGGGCGCGATGTGTTCGTGCACATCACGGCCGTGGAACAGGCCGGACTCAAAGGCCTGAACGAAGGCCAGAAGATCAGTTTCGATGTCGAACCGGACAAAAAGGGCAAAGGCCCGAAGGCCGTGAACCTGGTCGTCACCGGCTGAGTGCGTAACGCGTGGCGCCGGCATTGCCGGGCGCCGGATTGCAATCTAACTTCACCAGTAGCGGAGCCCCCGCGCCTGTCGCGGGGAATTTTTTTCATGATGATCCTGCGTTCCTCACCTGCCTCGCCGTTTGGCCGCAAAGTGCGCATCGCGGCCAGCCTGCTCGGGCTTGCCGACAAGATCGACGTGCGCGAAACCGATCTCAACGATCCGGCCGACAGCATCCGCGAGCAAAATCCGGTCGGGAAAATTCCGGCGCTGATCCTTGATGACGGCGAAGCCTATTGCGATTCCCCTGTGATCCTGGACTATCTCGATCATCTTGCCGGCGGCGGCCGCATCGTTCCGCGCGAGCCGAAGGCGCGCTTCGCGGCGCTGCGCCTACAGGCGCTGTGCGACGGTATTCTCGATGCCAGCCTGCTGCTGGTTTACGAAGGCCGCTATCGCCCAGCCGAGATGAAGGTGCAGGCCTGGGTCGACCGCCAGACCGACAAGGTCGCGCGCGGCCTGGCGGCGCTGGAAGCGGCGCCCCCGGCGCTCACGTCGCCGCCCGACGTCGGCCAAATTACGCTAGCCTGCGTGCTCGGCTATCGCGATCTGCGTTTCGGCGGTACCTGGCGGAACGATTATCCCAAACTGGTCGCCTGGCTCGACAAATTCGCCGCGCAAGTGCCGGCCTTCGCCGCCACCAAAGTGGCGGCCTAAACCATCGCGGGCCGGTAAAGAAAAACCCCGGAGCGAACTCCGGGGTTTTGCATTTTGACGTTCGTGACGTGGCGATTAGAAGCGGTAGTTGATGCCACCGCGCACGATATTGGTCTTCAGGCTTGCATCGGCGCCGAGTACCGAGGCGCCGCGGCCGAGATCCGCATAAAGATACTCGACCTTGGCGGTCCACGGTCCGGCGATCGCGGCTTCGACGCCGCCGCCGAGAGTCCAGCCGGCTTTGGTTTCGCTCGCGGTGCCGACGCCGGCAATGTTGTTCTTGATGTCGCCGAACGCCGCGCCGCCGCTGACGAAGGGCAGGAAGCGATCGAAGGCATAACCGATCCGGCCGCGCGCCGTGCTCAGCCAATCGTTGCGGGTTTCGCAGGTCGTGCCGCCGCAGGCGCCGCTGCCGCGCAGATTGGTCCAGTCGATGTCGCCTTCAAGGCCGAACACCGCGTGGCCCATTTGCCAGTTGTAGCCGACCGTGCCGCCAACCAGCCCGCCGTTGAGGCTGTTGCTGCCCGGAGTCGGTGCCGAAACATCCGACGTACCCCAGCCGTAGCCGCCGTTGATACCGACATAGAAGCCGGTCCAATTGTAAGGCGCGTCATACATCGGCGCCTTGGTCGGCATCGCCTGACGGCGCGCGATATCCGCCGCGTTCGCCGGGCCCATCATTGTCATCACGGCAAGCGCACCGATGCTCGCCAATACCAAACGCTTCATCACCAATCCTCCATCTGTGGCCCCCCACAGTCGATGGCGCATCAGTATTCGATATAGCGGCCGTGTCTAGTGCAGAAAGGACACAGTTGATGGCCAAGTTACTGAAGGTATTGTCCTAATTGTGCCGAGGAAATGCCACGTTGTTGTCGCGATCTAGACTGTTACGAGTTCCAATCGTGGTGAAGGAATACTTACGACTTAAGTCGAAATGGAACTTCGGGTTCCCGTAATGAAAAACCCCGGACCGTGAGGCCCGGGGTTTTTCCGCCACTTCGGCCGCGATGGCCGCTCAGAAGTGATAGTTCACGCCGAAGCGCAGCATGTTGGCGTGGAAGCCGTTGTCGGTGCCGGTGATCGAAAAGCCGCGGCTGGCGAGATCCATGTAGAGATACTCGACGCGGGCCGACCAGTTCGGATTGAAACCGTATTCCGCGCCGATGCCGCCGGCCCAGCCCACTTCGGTCCTGGTTTCATCAAGCCCGGGGATCTGGCCCTCCAGGCTGCCATAGGCGAGGCCGAGCGTGGCATAGAGCAAAACGTTGTTGAACGCGGCGCCGGCGCGGCCGCGCAAGGTGCCGAACCACGGATTGGAGAACTTGAACGGCGCGAAGGTGTCGTCGGAGCCGGTAAACTGGAAATCAGTCTCGACGCCGAACACGAACTGGCCGTTCTGCCAGTTGTAACCAACCTGGCCGCCGCCGGCGATGCCGCTCGGCGAAACGTTGCTGTTGGTGATTGTGCCCCATTGGTAGCCGAGGTTGAGACCGGCATAGGCGCCGCTCCAGTTATAGAGGCCGGATTGCGCCGGAGCGTAATAGGGCGCCGGACTGCGCGGCAGATCGGCCGCTGCGGCTGCGCCGACCAAACCGGCCGCAAATGCTGCCGCGACAAGCGTTTTTTTCATCACACCCTCCACTAACTCTGACCATTTGCCGCGCATTGAACCGCAGGCAAAACTCGAGATTACGTGGAGGATTTATCGGGCATTTTACGTTAAGCGGTCATGAATCACTAAGTAAACAGCAGTCGTTATCCCTAAGGAACTGTTAGAGCGACGCTGTTCGTACGCCAAGTTTACCATGTTCGCTCAGCGAACATTTACTATACGGGCGCCTGCGATAAAAGCCGATGATGCAGGCGGCCGTTGAACAATAAAAAGCTCGTCGGGAGGAACGGAATGGGCCGCGAGATTGTCATCGTCGGAGCGGGCGCGGTCGGTAGCTATGCCGGCGCCCATATGGTGCAGGCCGGCGAGGATGTGACGTTCATCGATCCGTGGCCGCCGCATGTCGAGTACATGCGCCAGCACGGCCTGCGCGTGACGCATGCCATGAAGGAACCGGAATTCACCGTGCCGGTGCGGGCGCTCCACGTGACGGACGCGCAAGCTCTCGCCAAGGAAAAGTCGGTCGACATCGCCTTCGTGTGCATGAAGTCGTACGACACGGCCTGGGCGACGATGCTGATCCGGCAATATCTGGCGCCCGACGGCTACGTGGTCTCGCTGCAGAATTGCATGAATGAAGAAACAATCGCCGGCGTCGTCGGCTGGGGCAAGACGCTCGGTTGCATCGCCAGCAGCATCACGGTCAATCTGCCGGAGCCCGGCCACGTTCACCGCGGCGCCGCCAAGCACGGCGCGGCGCACACCGTATTTCGCGCCGGCGAAGTGCACGGCCGCATCACGCAACGCGCGGAGGAGGTTTGCCGTCTGGTCGCCCATGCCGACAGCGCCAAGGTGACCAACAATCTTTGGGGCGAGCGGTGGTCGAAGCTGGTCGCCAACGCCATGCAGAACGGACTCTCGGCCTGCACGGGTCTCGGTGGCGGCGACATGCTGAAGAATGATCCGATCCGGCGCTTTGCGACGCGTCTCGGCTGCGAAGCGGTCCGCGTCGGACAAGCGTACGGCTATCAACTGGAGGAAATCCTGCACCTGCCGCCCGAAACGATCGCGCGCGCTGGTGAAGGAGATGAGGAAGCCGCGCGTGCCTGCGACGAGCAGCGTTTCAAGGACGCAAGCCGCACCGCATCCGGGCAGCGGCCCTCGATGGGTCAGGACATGCAGAAGGGTCGGCGCACCGAGATTGAATTCCTCAACGGCTTGATTGCGCGCGAGGGTGAAAAGGTCGGGCTCGCCTGCCGCGCCAACGCAGCGCTGACCGATATCGTCAAGCGCGTCGAGCGCGGCGAGTTGAAGCCCGATCCGCGTCATATTACAGAGCTCCGGCTAAACTGAGCCGAGAGGCAATAAGATCCTCGGGAAGTCCACCCCGCCGCCATCTTGCGGACGGCCTGCGAAAAGGCCGAAGATGTGGCCGCCGCTACCCAATAAAAAGATAGGCGGTTACGGGGAGGATTCATGAATTTCGCACGCGCGCTCGCGGCGTCGCTTCTCATCGCCTGCATTTTGGCCACCGGCGCCGCTTCGGCGCAGACCTATCCCAATCGTCCCATCACCATGCTGGTACCGTTTCCGCCCGGCGGCGCGACCGATACGATCGCGCGCGTGCTTCAGGACAGCATGCAGAAGTCGCTGGGCCAGACGATCGTGATTGAAAACATCGGCGGCGCCGGCGGCATGATCGCCGCCGCCCGCGCCGCCCGCGCCGAGCCTGATGGGTATACGATCATGATCCACCAGGTTGCGCTGGCGGCCGGCGTGTCGCTGTATCCGAATCTGACGTTCGATGCGGTCAGGGATTTCGCCACCATCGGCCTCATCAACACCGCGGCGTCGACCCTTGCGGCGCCGGTGACGCTGCCGCCGAAGGATTTCAAGGAACTGCTGGGCTGGATGAAGGAGCCCGGACACACCGTCAAGATCGGGCATCCCGGCGTCGGCTCCTACGGTCATTTGGCCGGCGTGCTGATCGCCCAGGAGCTTGGCGTGAAGGCCACGCAGGTGCCCTATCGCGGCGCGGGTCCGGCGCTCGTCGACCTGTTGTCGGGCCAAGTTGACTTAAGTTCGATATCGGCCGTGGTCGCCGGCCCCTTGATCAAGTCCGGCAAGCTCAAGGCCTACGCCATCATCGGCAAGACGCGGTTCGCCGGTCTGCCGGACCTGCCGACTTTGGGAGAGCTCGGCTACAAGAAACTCGATATCGATTTCTGGCACATGCTGCTGGCGCCGGCCGGCACGCCGCGTCCGATCATCGATAAACTGAACGCCTCGCTGCGTACGGCGATGGCCGATGCCAAGGTGCAAAAGACCTTTGCCGACGGCGGCATGGTGCCATTCCCGCCCGGAGAGGAGGCGCCCGAGGCCGCTCACGCGCTGCTCGAGCGCGAGATCAAACTCTGGGGCGAGGTGATTCGGGCCAACCATATGAGCGCGGCCCAGTAGGGGCCGGCCCGAAGCGCTATGCAGCTAAGGGCTCGGCGCCACCCGATGGGACCAAAAGCAAGGGAAGCCGTATTCTGACGGTCGTTCCGGTTAGTGCCTGTTTCGACGGGACAATGGCGCCGCCAAGCTGGCGCACGAAGATCGCCACATAGTTGGAGCCGCGTTTCTCAGCGCTCTTTGCCAAATCCTTGTCCTTCATGCCGACGCCGTCATCGGAAACAACCAGCTCAATCTGATCGCCAATCTGTTCTACGCACAGCGTGATCGTTCCGCTGCCGTGCGGGAACGCATGCTTGATCGCGTTGGTCGTGAGCTCATTGACCAGCAGGCCGAAAGGAACGGCGCGATCGGGGTCGATTTCCACCGGCTCGGCCTCAACGTCGATTTTGATGCTCGACATGTTTCCAAGCAGGCTCGCCGACATGGTCTTGGCGATTTCCCGCAAATAGGCGTCGACGGCGACCGTGCGGCCGCGGCTGGTCTGGGAAATCAGGTCGTAAAGCTGGGCAATGGCACCGATGCGCGCCTGCATGGTTTTATAGCCTTGTACGCAGGGCGCTGCCGTCCATTTGGCTTCGTAGGCGATCAGACCAACGATGACCTGCAGGTTATTCTTGATGCGGTGCGAGATTTCGTTGGTCAAGCTCCGGGCGTCATTCTCGCGTTGCTTGCGGTCGGTGACGTCGCGCGCGGAGGCAAATACGCCCTGCAGCGTGCGGCCCCGGTCGTAGAACGTGGTTGCGTTGTAAGACACGACTGTTTCCTTACCGTCGCGCGCGCGCGCGGTAAGTTCGTAATCCGTGACCTTTTTCTCGCTCAGCACGAGCTTGATCCCCGCTTCGGCTCGTTCTGGGTCGGTGAAGTGACTCTTGAATGGTGCGCCGATCAGTTCGTCCCGCGTGCAGCCGGTGAGAGCCTCCATCTGCTTGTTGACGTCGGTGATGATGCCGTAGGGGTCGGTGGTCATCAGCGCGTCGATATTGGATTCGATCAGCGAGCGGGTGTAAAATTGCTGGTCGCGCAGGCGTTGATCGAGCTTTTTTTGTTCGGCTTCGACCAGCTTGCGCGCGGTGTTATCGGTGCCAATGAGCAGATAGCCGATGATGGCATCCTGTGCGTCGCGCAGCGCCGTCACCGACACCACTGCCGGGAACCGGCTGCCGTCTTTTCGAATGTAGGTCAGTTCGTAGATGTCCTCGATGCCACGCGAGGCCTTGAATACCAGCGCCTCGAAGCCCGGCGTAATCGGGGTGCCAAGTTCAACGCTCAGTTCTTTGGCGCGCGCGATCACTTCTTGCGAATCTGAAATATCGGCCGGCGTGATCTTGTTCATCACTTCGGCGGCGGTGTAGCCCAGCATGCGCTCGGCGCCGACATTGAAAATCTGAATAACGCCTTTGGCGTCGGTCGCGATGCTCGAGAAATTGGCGCTGTTGAAAATCGCACGCTGCAGGGCGCCCGCTTTGAGCAGCGCCTCTTCGGCCTGTTTGCGTGCGGTGTTGTCGGTGCCAATCAGCAGATAACCGATGATGGTGTTTTGCGCGTCGCGCAGTGCCGTGACCGACACCACCGCCGGAAACCGGCTGCCGTCCTTGCGGATATAGGTCAACTCGTAAATGTCCTCGATCCCGCGCGAAGCCTTGAACACGAGGGCTTCGAAGCCTTGGGTGATGGGGGTTGCGAGCTCGACGCTGAGCGCTTTGGCGCGCGCAATCAGTTCCTGCGGGTCGGATATGTCGGCCGGCGTGATCTTGTTCATCACTTCGGCGGCGGTGTAGCCCAGCATGCGCTCAGCGCCGACATTGAAAATTTGAATGACGCCTTTGGCATCGGTAGCGATGCTCGAGAAATTGGCGCTGTTGAAAATTGCGTGTTGCAGGGCTCCGGTCTTAAGCAGTGTTTCTTCTGCCGGTGTGGGCATGATGTCGACGCCCTCGGCGATCCCGATCCGTGTCTCTTCGTTTCCATTAATCAAGGTCACGGTGTTGCCCCAGCAATGTTGTATCGTCCCGCTTAGCGCGTGGACGGCGTGCCTGTATCGCTACGTTGCGAGCATCTCTTTTACGGAATCGTGCAATTGATGTTGCGTGTACGGCTTGCGAAGGAAATGCGTGCCCTCGATCAGAAGCGCTTTCATCTTGTCGGTGATGGTATTGCCGGTCGTGTAGAGCACGCGCAAATTCGGCCGCAGCGCGATCGCCTGAAGCGCGAGATCGCATCCGCCGTGGACCAGTTCTTTCAAATAGATATCTGTAAACAGCGCATCGATGTGTTGCGGAGAGCGAAGGAAGGTGAGCGCCTCATCGACGTCGCAGGCGGCAAGTGTCTGATGGCCCCAGTCTTGAATCATCATTTCCGCGACTTCGCGGATAAACACGTCGTCTTCGACGACTAGGATCACGGCCATAAGAAATCCTTCGGCCGTGACAACTTTTTTTGGGGCTATTGGAGTTCTTCCGGCCGGATCACGGCTTCCAGAACCCGTTCGGGCGCTATCAGGGCAAGCGTATAGTCGTGCCGACGCCTAAAGGTTCCGTTGTAATCGCGATGTTTTTTCCGGGTGACGTGCTTATTGGAATTAGCCGTATTGTATCAATACTATACCCAAAAACGCTCATTTCACCGGAGAGTCATACCCTCCAGCTCCCATGAACGGCACGCCCAAAGACATCGATCCGGTCAGCGAACTTCGTGAGGATGAAGAAGAATCCTCGCTGCCCGAATTGGATTTGAGCGACGCGCCGGCCGGCACACTGGCGGCCGGGCGCGCCGCGATCGTGCGCGCCGTCAAGCACGCGCCGTCGAAGCCCGGCGTCTACCGCATGGTCGATGGCAAGGGCGACGTGCTCTATGTCGGCAAGGCGAAAAACATCAAGAAGCGGGTGATGTCCTATACCCGCCCGGTCGGGCACGACAACCGCATCGTCCGCATGATCTCCGGCACGGTGACGATGGAGTTCGTTACCACCAAGACCGAAACCGAAGCGCTGCTGCTCGAAGCCAATCTGATCAAGCGGCTGCGGCCGCGCTTCAACGTGTTGATGCGCGACGACAAGTCGTTTCCCTTCATCCTGATCACGTCCGACCACTGGGCACCGCAGATCCTCAAGCATCGCGGTGCGCACACGCGCAAGGGACAATATTACGGACCGTTCGCCAATGCCGGCGCGGTCAACCGTACGCTCAATACGCTGGAGCGCGCGTTCCTGCTGCGCTCCTGCTCGGATTCTTTTTTCGAGGCGCGCACGCGGCCGTGTTTGCTGTTTCAGATCAAGCGCTGCTCGGCGCCCTGCACGCAGGAGATCGATTTCGCCGGCTATACCGAACTGGTGCGCGAGGCCAATGCGTTTCTCTCCGGCCGCAGCCGGCTGGTGCAGGAGCAGCTCGCGGGTGAAATGGACAAGGCCTCGGCGGCAACTGACTTCGAGCGCGCGGCCACATACCGCGACCGGTTGTCCGCGCTGTCCGCGATCACCTCGCACCAGGGCATCAATCCGCGCACGCTCGAGGAGGCCGACGTGTTCGCCGTGCATCAGGCCGGCGGCTACACCTGCGTCGAGGTGTTCTTTTTCCGCACCGGGCAGAACTGGGGCAACCGCGCCTATTTTCCGAAGGCCGACCGCGCGCTCGGCGCCGGCGAGGTGTTGAGCGCATTCCTGGCACAATTCTACGACGACAAACCGCCGCCGCGGCTGGTGCTGGTGTCGCACGAATTCGAGGAGCGCGCGCTGTTGGCCGCGGCGCTCACCACCAAAAGCGGCCGCAAGGTCGAGGTCGGCCTGCCGGTCCGCGGCGAGCGCAAGGAACTGGTGCAGCACGCGTTGGCGAACGCGCGTGAGGCGCTGGCGCGCAAGCTGGCCGAGACGTCGTCGCAACAGAAACTGCTCAAGGCACTGACCGAGACCTTCGCGCTGCCGCGCGAACCGCGCCGCATCGAGGTCTATGACAACAGCCACATCGCGGGCAGCAATCCGGTCGGCGCCATGGTGGTAGCGGGGCCGGAGGGCTTCCGCAAAAACCAGTACCGCAAATTCAACATCCGCTCCCAAGACCTCAAGCCCGGCGATGACTACGGCATGCTGCGCGAGGTATTGCAGCGCCGTTTCAAGCGGCTGCTGACGGAGGCGCCGCGCATCAGCCTCGACGACGCACTGGCGGCCGAGCAACCCGGCAGTGTGGACATAGATGACGAGCAACCCTGGCCCGATCTGGTGCTGATCGACGGTGGGCAGGGCCAGCTCAACGCTGCGGCCGAGACGCTGGCCGCGATGGGCGTGACCGGCGTGCCGATGGTGGCGATCGCCAAGGGTCCGGACCGCGACGCCGGGCGCGAGACGTTTTTCATGGCGGGCCGCACCCCGTTCAAGCTGCCGCCGCGCGATCCGCTGCTGTATTTCATCGAGCGGTTGCGCGATGAGGCGCACCGCTTTGCCATCGGCTCTCACCGCACACGGCGCAAGAAGGACATCCGCGAGGCCGGCTTGCAGGAAATTCCGGGGATCGGGCCCACCCGCAAGCGAGCGCTGCTGCGGCATTTCGGCACTGTGAAAGCGATCGCGCAGGCATCCTTGCCGGACCTGTCTCAGGTACCGGGAATTAATGCGGAGACCGCGCGAAAGATATATGAGTTCTTCCACGAGCAGGCGGCGCAATAGTAGGGAAGCAGCAATGATCATCGAGCGGCAGGAAGACGTCACCCCGGTGGTACTGGAGGCTTACAGCAAGATCGACGATCCGCGCTTGCGCGAGATCATCGCCGCGCTCGTGAAGCACCTGCATGGATTTGCCCGCGAGGTTAATTTGACCGAAGAAGAATTCGAGAAAGCGGTGCAATATGTCGCCAAGCTCGGCCAGATGACCAGCGATACGCACAATGAAGCGGTCTTGATGTCGGGCTCGCTCGGTTTCTCGGCGTTGATTTGTCTGCTCAATAACGGCAACAACGGTCAAACCGAAACCACCGCCAATCTGCTCGGGCCGTTCTGGCGCCTGAACTCACCGCGCACCGAGAACGGCGGCTCGATCATTCGTTCGCCGACGCCCGGTCCGGCCTTGATCGTCAATTGCTGGGTCAAGGACACCAGGGGCAATCCGATTGCAGGCGCCGAAGTCGATATTTGGCATTCCTCGCCGGAGGGGTTCTACGAGCAGCAGGATCCGAAGCAGGCCGACATGAACCTGCGCGGCAAGTTCACCACTGACGCCAAGGGCCACTTCGGATTTGCCAGCGTGAAACCGGCGGGTTATCCGATCCCGATCGACGGGCCCGTCGGCGATTTGCTGCGTGTCGCGCACCGGCACAATTTCCGCCCGGCGCATCTGCATTTCCTGATCTTCAAGCAAGGCTTCAAGACGCTGATCTCGCAAATCTACACGCCGGACGATCCGAAGCTCGAAACCGACGCGCAATTCGGCGTCACCCGCGCGCTGATTGGCGATTATGTCCGGCACGACGGGCCGTCGCCCGCGCCTGACGTGAAGGGCGAATGGTATTCACTGGATCAGACTTTCGTGATGGAAACCGGCGTCAGCCGGCTGCCGAAACCGCCGATCCAATAAACAGACTGTAATGAGCGGGGATACGCCGGGCGTGGGCGTTGACCTTGCCGCCCTACCGGTGTTCCTTTCACGCATGAATTCCGCAGCCTCTAGAAAATTGCCGACGCTCCCGGTCGCGCTGCCGAACATATTGACCTATGCCCGTATCGTCGCGGTGCCGGTGGTGGTCGGGCTGTTGTATTGGCAGAGCATTTTCGACGGCCCGCTGTGGCTGCGCTGGGTTGCGCTAGCGATCTTCATCGCCGCCGGCCTCACCGACATTCTTGACGGTTATCTGGCCCGCATGTGGGGTCAGCAGTCGTCGCTCGGCCGCATGCTCGATCCGATAGCCGACAAATTGCTGGTCGCCTCCTGCCTGTTGATGCTGGCGGCGGACGAGACCATTCGCGGCTGGACGCTGCTCGCCGCGGTGATCATTTTGTGCCGCGAAATTCTGGTGTCGGGCTTGCGTGAATTTCTCGCCGACTTGCGGGTCGGGGTGCCGGTGACGCGGCTCGCCAAATGGAAGACCTTCGGCCAACTGGTCGCCATTGGATTCCTGATCGCGGGCGAAGCCGGCGAGAAAGTGTTGCCGCAAACGATTCAAATTGGCATCGGCCTGTTGTGGCTGTCGGCGCTGGTGACGCTCTACACCGGCTGGGACTATTTGCGCGCCGGGCTACGCTATATGATGGATGAAGCATGATCCCGAAAAGTAGGAGCCGGTTTTCGGATAAGATCATGCGCCAGGAAAAATTATGAAACTTCGTTATTTCGCCTGGGTGCGCGAGCGCGTCGGCAAGCTCGAGGAAGACATCGAAGTTCCCTCCGGCGTCGCGACCGTTGGCGAGCTGATGACGTGGCTGGCCTCGCGCGGCGAGGAGTATGCTTATGCCTTCGAAAACCCCAAAGTGATCCGCGCCGCCATCGACCGCGCCCATGTGAAGTCGCAAGCGCCGATCAAAGGGGCCGGTGAAATCGCCTTTTTCCCGCCGATGACGGGGGGTTAGCCTCGCGCGCGCAAGCGGGCTAGATTAGCGGCATGACCGTGCCCACCACCGTGCGCATCCAGCGCGAGCCGTTCGACGCAGTCGCGGAAGCCAACAATCTCACCGGCGGCCGTAACGATGTCGGCGCGCTAGTCACCTTCACCGGCATTTGCCGCGGCGACGAGGCCGGCGAGCCGATCGCCGCGCTGACGCTCGAGCATTATCCCGGCATGGCGGAGGCCGAGATCGAGCGCCATGTCGAAGAGGCGAAAGCGCGCTGGCCGCTGATGGGCGTCACCGTCATTCATCGACACGGCCGCATTGCGCCCGGCGAAGACATCGTGCTGGTGGCGACGGCGTCGTCGCATCGCGAGGCGGCGTTCGCGGCAGCCGAGTTCCTGATGGATTTTCTAAAAACTCGCGCGCCGTTTTGGAAGCAGGTCGAAAAAGCGGGCGAAAAAACCTGGATAGAAGCCAAAGCGACCGATGACGCGGCGGCCGGGCGCTGGAAAACCGGCGGGCGGCAGGCGGCTGAGTAGACGTTTCGAGGGACTGAGATGGTTCGGTTCGTCATCGCGGTGGCAATGCTTGCGCTCGCTCTCAAACCGGCGGCGGCGGCGGACGTTTCGTATTTCGATGTGCCGCGCGGCGCGCATCCTCACGACGTAGCGCCGGCGCCCGACGGCATGGTGTTCTACACCGCGCAAGCGCAAGGCGCGCTCGGCATTCTCGATCCCAAAACCGGCAAGGTGACGCTAGTCCCGCTCGGCAAAGACGCCGCGCCGCATGGCGTGATCGTCGGGCCCGATCGCGCCGCCTGGATCACCGAAGGCGGTCAGAACGCCATCGCGCGCGTCGATCCGGCGACCAAGGCGGTGAAGCTGTTTCCGCTGCCAAAGAATTTCCCCGACGCCAATCTCAACACCGCAACTTTCGATCGCAAAGGCATTCTCTGGTTCACCGGCCAGAACGGCGTCTACGGCCGCGTCGACCCGGCGAGCGGCAAGGTCGATGCCTGGAAGGCGCCGAAGGGCGTCGGGCCCTACGGCATCACGACGACGCCGAACGGCGACGTCTGGTACACTTCGCTCGCCGGCGATCACATCACCAAGATCGACACCGTCAGCGGCGACGCGCTGATGGTGCCGCCGCCCAGACCGGGGGTCGGGCCGCGCCGCATCTGGTCGGATTCCAAGGGCCTGCTGTGGGTGAGCTTCTGGAATACCGGCGAGGTCGGCCGCTTCGATCCGAGCGCCAAGGCGTGGAAAGTGTGGAGCCTGCCCGACAGCAAGGAAGGCTGTTATGCAGTTTTCGTCGACGACAAGGACAAAGTGTGGCTGAGCGATTGGTCGAACAACGCCATCGTGCGCTTCGATCCGGTGACCGAGAAGTTCGAAAGCTTCCCGAGCAACCGGAAGCGCGCCGACGTGCGGCAAATGCTCGGCCGCAAGGGCGAATTATGGGCCGCGGAATCTGGCACCGATCGGCTGGTGGTGGTCCGGGACTGATAAGATGGGGCTTATGCCGTTCGATTCGAGGGTCAATCGCCGGGATATCCTGCGCATTCTTGCGGGTGCCGCCGCCTTGGCCGCGACGCCCAGCGAGGCCAGCGAAGCGCGGATCGAGCGTCTGATCGCCGAGGCGCAGCGTTTTCCGGCTATTTCACAGCGGATCGATTTCATTTCCGGCGCACTGCGCGGCACGCGCTACCGCGGCTATACGCTGATTGGCGGGCCGCAGCGGCCCGAGCAGTTCGTGCTGCGCGACGATGGCTTCGATTGCGTGACGTTCTGCGAGACGGTGCTCGCGGCCGCGATCGCGCGCGATACCACCGAGTTCGAGACGGTGCTGCGCGAAATCCGTTATCACAACGGCACCGTCAACTGGTTCGAGCGCAATCATTATTTCTTCGAATGGAGCCAACACAACGTCGAGAACAAGACTTGCCGCCCAGTCGTTATGGACGGCGCGGTCACCATCGAGAAGACGGTTTATTGGCACCGCGAACTGGGCAAGCGTCATTTTGCGATGCAGGTTATTCCGCGCGCCACCTTCATGGCTAACAAGGACACGTTGGCGAGCGGCGACATTGTCGGTTTCGTGACGCAGCGGCCGAATCTGGATTATTTCCACGTCGGCTTCATCGCCTTCGGCCAAGATGGCAAATTGCTGCTGCGGCATGCGGCGCTAAGCCGTCATCGCGTGCTGGACGAGCGCATGGACCGGTTCGTCGCGCAAAACCATGTGCGCTATGTAACGCTGCTGCGACCGGAACAGCCGGCCGCCGCGGTCGCGCGCAAAGGTATTTGAGACTCAGGCCGCGGCGGACTTGCTCTTCGGATTAACTTCCGCGCTGTAGTCTTCCATCAGCGTCTTGGTGATGCCGCCCGGATTGAAATTCCAGTGCGCGATCTCTGACACCGCAGTGACTTCCGCCGCCGAGCCGGTGATGAAACATTCCGAGAAGCCGGTGAGCTCGTCGGGCAGGATGCGGCGCTCGATCACCTCGAAGCTGCGCTTGCGCGCCAGGCCGATGACGGTTTGCCGGGTGATGCCGTCGAGGAAGCAGTCGGCGAGCGGCGTGTGGATCTTGCCGTCCTTGACGAAGAAGATATTTGCGCCGGTGCATTCGGCGACGCGGCCTTCCCAATCCAGCATCATGGCGTCGGCATAGCCTTTACGCTCGGCCGCGTGCTTGGAGATGGTGCAGATCATGTAGAGGCCGGCAGCCTTGGCACGGCACGGCGCGGTTTTCGGATCGGGCCGGCGATAATCGGCGAGATCGAGCCGGATGCCCTTGAGCCGTTGCTCGGGATCGAAATAGCTCGGCCATTCCCAACTGGCGATCGCCAGGTGGATTTTGTTGTTCTGAGCCGAGACGCCCATCATCTCGGAACCGCGCCAGGCGATCGGGCGGACATAGGCTTCGGTCTTGCTGTTCTTGTCGACCACCAGCTGTTTGGCGGCGTCGATCTCGGCGACCGAGTAGGGGATCTCGAAATCGAGGATTTTGGCCGAGCGTTTAATCCGCTCGGAATGTTCGGTGCACTTGAAAATCTTGCCGCCATAGGCGCGTTCGCCCTCGAACACGGCGCTGGCGTAATGCAGCCCATGGCTGAGCACATGCAGGTTGGCGTCCTGCCAGGGCACCAGCTTGCCGTCGTACCAGATGACCCCATCGAGCCGGTCATAGGATTGCGCAGCCATCGTTCCTCTCCTTACACCTTACACCTCGGGCCTAGCGGCCTCTTTTGCCGCTGTATTCCAACACTTTGCGTCAGCGGGCAACAACCGGTATGGATGGGACCGGAACGGTCCTATCGCCGCCTTACCGGCAGAAAGGCCCGTTTCGGTACGATCCTTTCGTCTACAGCACCATTTTTGTAACATAAAACCAAAATATGTCAACATGGCTGACATAAATGTGAACGCCAAAATGGCCGCTCCGGCTGCCGGCGTGGCCGAGCGCGCCAGCGCCGCAGCGCCTTCGGCCGAGCCGGTCTGGGACATCATCGAGCTGCTGTTCTTCGCCTATCGCGATTTCGTCGGCGATCCGGACGAGGTGCTGAGCAAGCTGGCGTTCGGCCGCGCGCATCACCGGGTGCTGCATTTCGTCAACCGCAATCCCGGCATGAAAGTCGCCGACCTGCTGGAGATATTGAATATCACCAAGCAGTCGCTCGGCCGCGTGCTCAAGCAATTGGTCGATCAGGGCTACGTGCTGCAGAAGGAAGGCGCGCAGGACCGGCGTCAACGTCTTTTGTATGTGACGCCAAAGGGCGAGGCGCTGGCGCTCAAGCTGGCCGGGCTGCAAACGCAACGCATCAACCGCGCCTTCGCCGAGCTCGGCCCCAACGCGCATGAGGCGGCGCGGCGTTTTCTCACCGCCATGATCGATGGCAACGAGCGCGACGGCGTGCTGCGTCTGATCGCGCGCGCCGGCAAGCCGCGGAGCTAGCGGGAGGAGCACACCATGATGCTGCCCGCCACACTGTCCGACGATGCACCGCATTTGCTGGTTGTCGATGACGACCGCCGCATTCGCGACCTGCTGTCGCGCTTTCTGGCCGGCGAGGGTTATCGCGTGACCACGGCGGAAACCGCGGCGGATGCGCGCGCCAAGCTCAACGGCCTGAGTTTCGATCTGCTGATTCTCGACGTGATGATGCCGGGCGAAAACGGTTTCGACTTCGCCAAATCGCTGCGCGGGACTTCTAGCGTGCCGATTTTGATGCTGACGGCGCGCGATGCCGCCGAAAGCCGCATCAAGGGTCTCGAGATGGGCGCCGACGATTATCTGTCCAAGCCGTTCGAGCCACGAGAGCTTTCGCTGCGCATCGCCAATATCCTCAAGCGCGCGCAGCCGGCGGTGTCGCCGCCGGTGGAGTCGGTGCGCTTCGGGCCGTTCGTCTATCACCTGGCGCGCGGCGAGTTGCGCCACGGCGACGACGTGATCCGGCTGACCGACCGTGAAAAGGAGATGCTCCGTATCCTGTCCGCCACGCCGGGCGAGACGGTGTCGCGCATGGCGCTTGCCGGCAATGGCGGGTCGATCGGCGAGCGCGCGGTCGACGTGCAGGTCAACCGGCTGCGCCGCAAGATCGAACGCAATCCCGCTAATCCGCTGTTCGTGCAAACCGTGCGCGGCATCGGCTACCGGCTGGTGACCGCATGAGCAGTCTCGATCTCGGCCAAGGCGTCCGTACCGCGATCATCCGGCTGCGCGCGTTCTGGGAATGGTACGACGCGATCCCGCCGATCCGTAAAATTCACGCCGCGCTCGGCCAGATCCGCGACGGCTGGCGGCGCATCAGCCACTGGCTCAACAGCGTGCTGCCGAAAGGCCTGTACGCGCGGGCTTTGCTGATCATCATCATGCCGATGGTGATCCTGCAATCGGTGATCGCCTTCGTGTTCATGGAGCGGCACTGGAACGTAGTCACCCAGCGCCTGTCGGCCGGCGTGGTGCAGGATATCGCCGCGTTGATCGACGTCTATGGCGGCTATCCGCAGGATTCAGACCGCGCGCAAATCCGCCGCATCGCGCAGGAGCGGCTCGGTCTGGTGGTCGATTTCCTGCCGATCGGCGACATGCCGCCGCCGGGGCCCAAGCCGTTCTTCTCGCTGCTGGATCAATCGCTGTCGGAGGAGCTGCGCAGGCAGATCACGCGGCCGTACTGGATCGACACCGTCGGCAAGTCGGCGTTGGTCGAAATCCGCGTCAAGCTCGACAATACCGTGATGCGGGTATTCGCGCGGCGAAGCGCTGCTTACGCGTCGAACTCGGAAATCTTCCTGCTCTGGATGGTCGGCACCTCGGTGGTGCTGATCGGCGTTGCCATCATCTTCCTGCGCAACCAGATCAAGCCGATCTTGAAGCTGGCCGACGCCGCCGAAAGCTTCGGCAAAGGCCGTGAAGTGCCGAACTACCGGCCGCGTGGCGCGCGCGAGGTGCGGCGCGCGGCGCAGGCCTTCATCGAGATGAAAACGCGCGTCGAGCGCGCCATCGAACAGCGCACCACGATGCTGGCCGGCGTGTCGCACGACCTGCGCACGCTGCTGACGCGCTTCAAGCTCGAGCTCGCATTGATCAAGAAGAAAACGCCGGAAATCGAGGCAATGAAGAAGGACGTCGACGAGATGGCGCGCATGCTGGAGGCCTATCTGGCCTTCGCGCGCGGCGATCTCGGCGAGGGTTCGGCGCCCACCGACATGGCGGCCTTCCTCGACGAACTCAAGGACGACGCCGAGCGCCACGGCCACAAGACCAGCGTGATCTTCCACGGGCCGCCGGTGGTGACCGTGCGGTCGGCGGCGTTCAAGCGCTGCCTCGGCAATCTGGTGTCGAACGCCGCGCGCTTTGCACCCTCGATCGCGATCACCGGTCATCGTGATCACCGCTATCTGACGGTGACCGTGGACGATGACGGGCCGGGCATTCCGCCTGACATGCGCGAGGAAGTGTTCAAGCCGTTCTTGCGGCTGGACGATGCGCGCAACCAGGACGAGGGCGGCACCGGCCTGGGACTGGCGATTGCGCGCGACATCGCGCGCTCGCACGGCGGCGATATTCTGTTGGGCGACAGTCCGCTGGGCGGATTGCGGGCGACGGTGCGGGTGCCGGTTTAGGCCGCCTCGACGTCTTCCTCGTCACGCGCGCGACGGCGGCGCGGCCCGCGCAGGATGCAGGCCGGAAGCGCGCACAGGTCGCCAACAAAACCATCCCAGCGTTCGGCGCTGGCCAGGCCGCGGCCGAGCGCAGCCATGGTGCGATCCAGGCCCGGCTCATCATCGTCGAACCAGACGCCGAGCACGCGCGCGAACATTAAAGCCGCGCCTTGTGCGCGCAAGGCGCCGCGCGGGCCGGATGCGCCGATGCCGGCGGTCTCCAGCATCCAGTGCTGCGAGCGCGCGGCCATCGCGTTGAGCGCTAGCGCCAGGCCCGGATTGCGCCGCGCCGAACGCATCAGCGAGCGCACCGCATCTCTGTAAGGCGTCAGCGCTTCGAGCCTGCGCATCAGCACGTCGAACAGCTTTTCACGCGGTGACTCGTTTTCCATATCGGCATCGCCGCCGGCTAGCACCGCGCGGTCGATATCCTTGATGTGGGCGCCGAGAATGGCGAGGATCGAGCCAAATTCGGCGCGCAGTTGCGACAGTCTGACCCCGGCGCGGCCGGCGACTTCTGCCAACCCGATTTGCTCGAAGGATTGCTCGGCGAGCAGCGCCATCAGTGCGTCGATCGCTTTGTCGCGGTCGGTATTACCGCGCGGCGCGGCGGTCTGGGCTTGCGCGCGTTGTTTTTTGGGCTTGCGGGCCATCGCGGCCTCCTGTGCGGGTCCCCTTAATGTAGGCCCGCAAAGGCGCCGGTTCTAGGGCAGGGAACTCGCGGCTAGCCCGCCAATTCGCGGCCGCGCCTGGCGGCGGCGGCGATGGCGCGGGTCAAAATTTCGTCAAAACCGCCAGGGCCCATCAGGACTTCGAGCGCGGCCGCCGTCGTGCCGCCGGGCGAAGTGACGTTCTGCCGCAAGGTGGCGGCGTCGAGGTCCGAGCGATGCAGCAATTCGGCGGAGCCAGCCACTGTTTCGCGCGCAAGTTTAGAGGAAAGCTCAGGAGGAAGGCCGGCGGCGATGCCGGCCTTGGTCATGGCCTCGGCCAACAGGAAAATATAGGCCGGGCCGGAGCCGGACAGAGCCGTGACCGCGTCCATCAACCCCTCGTCGCCGGCCCACTCGACTTTGCCGATGGCGGTGAGCAAATCCGTGGCCTGCTTGCGCTGACGCGCGGAGGTTTTCGCGTTTGCGACCATGACGCTGATGCCACGTCCGATCGCGGCCGGTGTGTTGGGCATGGCGCGCACGATCGCGGTGTCCGGCGGCAGCGACTTTTCCAGGAAGCCGATGGTACGGCCGGCCATGATCGAGAGCACCAGCGTGTTCTTGCCGACGTAAGCGCCCAGCGGCGGCACCGCCTCGGGCGCGGTCTGCGGCTTGACCGCAATCACAATCGCCGCGGCCTCGACGACTTTGCCTTTCGGATTGAGCTTGAGGCCGCGCCGCGCCAGCGCCTTCACGGCCTTGTCCGGCTGCGGTTCGATCACCACGATCTGCTTGGGTGCAAGCCCGCGCGCGATCCAGCCGTCGAGCATGGCGCCGCCCATCTTGCCGGCGCCGGCAAGAAGCAGAGGGCCGGAAAATTTGCGCAGTGTCTTTTGCGGAGCGGTCACGCCTCGCCCGAGGTGTCGAACATAGCGGCGTCGAGCGCCTCGCGCGCGCCCTTGCCGGCCCAGACCACGAATTGGAAGGCGGTGAAATAGCGCTCGCAGGTATCGAGCGCGGTGCCGAGCAGCGCCTCGCACTGCTTGCCGGAGGCTTCGGTGCCACCCGCCAGCACCAGCGCGTGACGGAACATCAGAATGCCTTCGGTGACCCAGAGATCGAAATGGCCCACCCAGAGCCGCTCGTTGATCATCCCGACCAGCGCCTGCACTTCGGCGCGGCGACGTTCCGGCACCTTGAGGTCGAAGGCGCAGGCCAGATGCAGCGCTTCGATGTCGCCCATCCAGGTGTAGGATACCTGGTAGTCGGTCCACTTGCCGGTGACCAGGATGGTGATCTCGTCGTCGCTGGCGCGCTCGAACGACCAATCGTTCACCGACGCCAGACGTTCGACCACGTCGAGCGGGTTGATTCGTGGTTCGTCCGCGTAATTGACCTGGGGCATTACGTCTCCACTTTGCCGAATCGAAGGGGAAACGCACGCCACACGCGCACGGCACAGCCGACCGAATTTTGACGCTGGGACTACGGACGCCTTGACGGCAGAACCGAATCACTTGGCCAGCTGACTATAACCTGCTCGATTCCGCCCGCTAGAGGCATCATGAAGGCCAATGGGCCGTGATTTGCCCGTCATAGGCAACCGCGGAAAACGGAATCTCCACAGCCAATCGGGCCACTCGATGAATCTTTCGGTGGAAAACCCGGCCGTCCGAATCTCTGCTCAGTCGAACAGACTCGACACCGACTCCTCGGTCGCGGTGCGCCCGATGGCTTCGCCGATCAGCGTGGCGATCTCCAGTACGCGGATATTGCCGGCGGCCAGCAGCTCCTTGGTTGGCTGAATCGAGTCGGTGATCACCAACTCCTTGAGCCGCGACTTGGCGATGCGCGCGACCGCGCCGCCCGACAGCACACCGTGGCTGATATAGGCGTAGACCGCTTTCGCTTTCTGCTCGAGCAAAGCGTCGGCGGCGTTGATCAGTGTGCCGCCGGAGTCCACGATGTCGTCGACCAGCAAACAGGTGTAGCCGTTGACGTCGCCGATCACGTTCATCACTTCCGATTCACCGGCGCGCTCGCGCCGCTTGTCGATGATGGCGAGCGGCGCGTTGATGCGCTTGGCAAGGCCGCGCGCGCGCGTCACGCCGCCGACGTCAGGCGATACCACCATGACGTTGTCGAGTTGGAATTTCTCGCGCACGTCGCGCACCATCAGCGGCGAGGCGTACAGGTTGTCGGTCGGGATGTCGAAGAAGCCCTGGATCTGCCCGGCATGCAGGTCGAGCGTCATCACCCGGTCGGCGCCGGCGCGCGTGATCAGATTGGCGACCAGCTTGGCGGAGATCGGCGTGCGCGGACCCGGTTTACGGTCCTGCCTAGCATAGCCGAAATAGGGGATCACCGCGGTGATGCGGCGCGCCGATGAGCGGCGCAGCGCATCCATGATGATCAGCAATTCCATCAGATGGTCATTGGCCGGATAGGATGTGGACTGGATCACGAAGACATCGGCGCCGCGCACGTTTTCCTGGATTTCGACGAACACTTCCATGTCGGCGAAGCGCTTGACCACCGCCTTGGTCAATGGGGTCTTGAGATAGCCGCCGATCGCCTGCGCCAGCGCAGGATTCGAGTTGCCGGCGACGAGCTTGATCGCTCCGTTCTTGCCAGACATCCCGACATCCTCTCGTTACCCGCGCACAGGCGGGCGTCATAACAAGGCGGGGAGGGCCTCGCAATACGAGTCCAAACCATTGTCCGCAAGCTTATGGACAGGGTGAATGAGGCTTTTGTTCAGTAGCTGGAAGCCGCCAGCATCAAGGTTTCCCGGGCCGACACAGCCGCAGCCGCCAGAGGCGGCCGCTTGGGCGGCAGTGGGACGGTGGCAGGCGCCACAGTCTCGCCCGGCGCCGGATCGGCATTGGGCTGAGAGATGCGGTAGATGCCGGCCGCCTCGGGCGTGGAATTGGGCAATCCGAACGCCACCTGCTGCGGCTCGGTATCGGGCGTGCCGGGCGCTACCTCGGGCGAGGTTAGGAACGCGGCAAGCTGGTCCATGCTGCTGCGGGCGATCCGGTTCAGCATCTCGTCATCGGCGGCCGACCAGGCGTTGCGGCGGACGCCCTTGGCGGTCTCCTCGCCGGTGATGCGCAGGGCGCGGTGATCGTCGCGGTCGAACACGTCCCAGACCCACGAGATGGTGGTCTCGCGCTTTGCCACCTTGGCGGCGAGATAGCCGCGCACGCGATAGGCCGACGCGCTGTCGTGCGACATCACGGCGAGTTGGCGCGATTGTGCCTCGGTGTTGAGGCTTTGCACGAGTCGACGGAATTGACCGGGCGGCGGACCGTCGATGGATTCGAAGGCGACGCTGGCGCCGCGCGGCTGTCCGGCCAACGTGCTCGGATTGTCTTGCGGATTGCACGCCGTGAGCGCCATCGCAGCGATGGCGGCCAACACCATGCACGCTCGAGACAGGCGACATGGCGCGCCATCCAAGGCGCGTCCGCCCAAACTTCCCTGCATTGACACCCCCTGCGGCCTTTTTTCTTTAAGTCTCGCGGCCGAGGCGAAACCTAGCGAAAAGCGCGCATGGGTGTCCAGCCGAATGGCGCATGAACGGGGAATCGGTCAATCGTCGAGCATGATCGCGTTGATATGCCGGCCATAATCGGGCTCGTTGAGCTTGGTGGTGCGGCGAAAACTGAAAAATCGTTCGGGTTCGGCAAGGGTGCACAGGCCGAGATCTTCGAAATTCACAATGCCGGCGCGTTGTACGCGATCGGCGATATAGCCGGTGAGATCGAACATGGCGTGGCCGGCGCGCTGGGAGGATGCAAAGAATCGTTCGTTGTCTCTATCGGCCGCCAAAAAACGTTCGACGAATTCTGATCCGACTTCGTAATTCGGTTGCCGGATCGTTGGGCCGAGCGCCGCCGTGATGCGGCTGCGATCGGCGCCAAGCTTTTCCATCGCGGCGATCGTCGCCTCGATCACGCCGGTGAAAGCGCCACGCCAGCCGGCATGCGCCGCGCCGATCACGCGCGCCTGCGCGTCCGCAAACAGCAGCGGACCACAATCGGCGGTCGACACGCCGATCGCGAGACGCGGCGTACGGGTGACGATGGCGTCGGCGCGCGGGCGGTCTTCCTTGCTCCAGGGTCTGTCGGCGACCACCACGTCAGGTGAATGAATCTGGTAGACGGTGAGCAGATGGTCCGGCTTAACGCCAAGCGCCGCCGCCACGCGCGCGCGGTTCTCGGCAACGTTGCCGGGTGCATCGTTCGAGCCGACGCCGCCGTTGAGGCTGGCATAGACGCCCTGCGACACGCCGCCGGCGCGGGTAAAAAAGCCGTGGCGGATGCGCGCGAGCTTGCTGAGCGAGGCTGCCTGCAGCATGGCCTAACTTTCAAATCCGGGCGGTACGCCGAACGCGGGATGCGCGAAGGCGGCGGCCTTGAACAGCGCGCCCATGCCAGTGCGGCCTTCGCCGATCAGGCGCGACAGCGCGGCGTCGATGTCGCCCGCCGGTGCGTTGGCGTTCTTGGTCTTGAGCGCGGTCGCGCGCTGTTCGATGCCGAGCCGGCGCAGGAATTGCGACTGATCGAGCGGCCCGAAGCCGCTAGCGCCCATCGCCTCGGCTGCCTTCGCCAGCGCATGAAAATCGACGTGCGCGGTGAGATCGAGATTACCGGGCGCACTCAGCGGATCGGCATAGGCGTGCAGGCCGACTGCCTGCAAGGTTTCGCCGACCCCGCTTTCGATATGGCCGTAGTCGATCACCAGCGCGACCCCGCCGTCGCGCGCCAGGCGCCGGCCCACTTCCATCGCCACCCGGTCGTCGCGCCATTCGAAGATCGATTGCGGCGGCGCCGTGCGCGCCGAGGCCGGCAGCAGGCGGTCGAATTGCGGCAGCGGATCGGACGCGACGGTGAAAGCGAGATTGCCGGCGGCATCGATTTCGATCTGACGTTCGTGCCAGCCGAATTCGGACTTCACTATCTGGTTGACCGGCAGCGCGTCAAAGAATTCGTTGGCGACGATGATCGCGGGGCCTTTCGGCACGTCGTTGAGCGAGGGGTGCCAGAACATCGGCATGTGCAAATGCTCGAGCGTGCGCTCCTGCTGTTCCTCCAGCGCCGGGCTGATCTCGACCAGATGCATCACCACCGCGTCGCGGAACGCCGGCATCACCTTGGCGGCGCGCAGCGCGTCCTTCATCAGGGTGCCGCGGCCGGGGCCGAGTTCGATGATGCGCAGGTTTTCCGGCGAGCCCATCTGCTTCCAGGCCGCCGCCATCCAAAGCCCGATCATCTCGCCGAACATCTGGCTGACTTCCGGCGCGGTGATGAAATCGCCGCGCAGCCCAAGCGGATCGCGTGTGGTGTAGTAGCCGTGCTCGCTGTCGCTGAGGCACAGCGTCATGTATTCGGCCACCGGCATCGGACCGGCCGCCGCGATGCGCCGGCGAATCTCGGCCTCCAGTGGCAGGACGTCGGCCATTATGAATTCCGCAGCGGATGCTTTATCGCATAGGCGATGAAGCCAAGCCCGGCGATGAACAGCGGGATCGACAGCAACTGCCCCATGGTCGCGCCGCCCCACAAGAAGCCAAGCTGAGCGTCTGGCTCGCGGAAAAATTCGCAGGTCGAGCGCGCGATGGCGTAGACGCAGGCAAAGCTGCCGATAATCAGGCCGGGCCGCTTCAATGCCCCGGCGCGCACCAATAAAGCGAGCACAGCAAGCAGCACCAAGCCCTCAACCCCGGCCTCGTAAAGCTGGCTCGGATGGCGCGACAGCGGACCGCCGCCGGGGAACACCATCGCCCACGGTACGTCGGCAGGGCGGCCCCATAACTCGCCATTGATGAAATTGGCGATGCGGCCGAGAAATATTCCGATCGGGCCGACCGCGCAGGTGACATCGCCGAGCGAGAGGATTGAAATGCCACGTTTGCGCGCGAACAGGCACACGGCGACCACGCAGCCGGTGAAGCCGCCGTGGAACGACATGCCGCCGTTCCATAATTGGAAGATTTCGAGCGGGTGCTCGCTGAAGTGCGGCAAATTGTAGAACAGCACGTAGCCGGTGCGGCCGCCAAGAATGATGCCGAGCGTCACCCACAATATGAAATCGTCGAAGTCGATGAGCGTCATGGGGGCGGGGCCGCCCCATAGCCGCTGGTTACGGACGATGGCGCGGGCATAGACCCAGCCGAGCAGGATGCCGGCGATATAGGCCAGGGCATACCAGCGGATCGCGAACGGTCCGAGGTGCACCAGCACCGGATCGAAGGCGGGGAAGGGAATGACGAAGAAAGGCATTGCAGATTCCGCGTTCAGGCGCGCCCGCTATAACTGGTAGCATGCCGCCTCTTGCAGCGGGATGATCGGATTGCCATACCTTAACGGTCGCGGAGGCGAGGCATGACCCAGACTAGCAATCGCGTATTCGACGAGCTTGCGCGCCTGATGAACGATGCCGCCGGGGTCGCGCAAGGGGTGCGGCGGGAATTCGACACGCTATTCCGCAACCAGGCCGAGCGCATCCTGCGCGACCTCGACGTGGTCCAGCGCGAGGATTTCGAGGCGGTCAAAGAAATGGCCCGCCTGGCGCGCGAGGAAAACGAGGCGCTGAAGGCGCGGATCGAGGCGCTGGAGGCCAAAGCCGGCAAGAAGAGCGCCGCCTCCGACTGATTTTCCATGATTAAAGCGCTTGGTTGCCCTTTGCGACCTGCGCCGCTATAAACCCGCGCGAACGCGGCCCCCGGCACCCCTGGAGGCTTGCTGCGTTCGCAGGCGGCGAAAAAAAGCCGCCTTTTCCATTGGCTTAGATGAGGGTTTGACCATGGCGACCGTCCAGGAATTGAAGGCGGCGGTGCGTCCGGAAGGCGGCAAGGGGGCCGCCCGGGCAGCACGTCGCTCCGGCCGAGTGCCGGGCGTTATTTACGGCGAGAACAAGCCCCCGCAGATGGTCACGCTCGACCATACCGAGCTTTCCCGGCGCATCTATGCCGGACGCTTTCTCACCACGCTGTTTCACATCGACGTGGACGGCACCAAGCACCGCGTGATCCCGCGCGACTTCCAGCTCGATCCGGTCAAGGATCTGCCGATGCACGTGGATTTCCTCCGCGTCGCGGAAGGCGCCGTCATCCGCGTCAACGTCGCGGTGAAGGTTCTCAATGCCGACCAGTCGCCCGGCGTCAAGCGCGGCGGCGCGGTCAACATCGTCACCCATACGATCGAGGTGATGTGTCCGGTCGAGACGATTCCGGAATCGATCGACGTCGACATCTCCGAACTCGATATCAACCATTCCAAGCATCTCAGCGGCATTACGCTGCCGCTGAATGTGCGCGTGATCGCCCATGGCGACATTACGCTGGTCACGGTGGTGCCGCCGTCCGGCTACGCGGAAGAAATGAAGGCCGCCGCCGAAGCGGCAGCCGCCGCTGCCGCCGCTGCGGCTGCCGCCGCCGCCGCAGGTGTGGCCCCCGGCGCCGAAGGTGCGGCTCCCGGTGCAGCTCCAGGCGCCGCGCCTGGTGCGGCTCCCGGTGGCGCTCCGGCCGCGGGCGGTGCTCCGGCCGCCGGCGCCGCGCCGGCGAAGTCCGACAAGAAGTGAGGGGGCGGATAAGCCCCCTCGTTCGCTTTCCTCACTGAGGCGGCGACGCCATGCTGCTTTTCGTCGGCCTCGGCAATCCTGGCGAACGTTACGTCGGCAATCGCCACAACATCGGTTTCATGGCGGTGCAGGCCATTGCCAAGCGTCATGATATCTCGCCGTGGCGGCGGAAATTTCAGGGCGTGGCGGTGGAAGGCGCGGTCGGCGGCGAGAAAGTTTTGCTGCTACTGCCCGGCACCTTCATGAACGAGTCCGGCCGCGCCGTGGCGGAAGCCGCGAACTTCTACAAGCTCGACGCTGGGCATGTCGTGGTGTTCCACGACGAGGCCGAACTGACGCCCGGCAAAGTGCGGTTGAAGCTCGGCGGCGGCAATGCTGGCCACAACGGCCTGCGTTCGATCACCGAGCATATCGGCAACGACTATCATCGCGTGCGGCTCGGTATCGGCCATCCCGGCAACAAGGACATGATGGAATCTTACGTGCTGCAGGACTTCGCCAAGAGCGAGCGGCCTTGGGTGGAAGCGCTGTGCGATATCGTTGCCGACAATGTTGCCTTGCTGATCGAGGGCAAGGATTCGACGTTCCAGAACAAGGTGCATCTCGCCATGGCTGCGAAAGGCCTCGGCGGGGGCGAGGAGCCGGAAGACTCCGAATAACAAGGCGCGGATAATTTCATGGGATTCAAATGCGGCATCGTCGGCCTGCCGAATGTCGGCAAGTCGACGCTCTTTAATGCGCTGACGCAGACCGCGGCGGCGCAGGCGGCCAACTATCCGTTCTGTACCATCGAGCCGAATGTCGGCGAGATCGCGGTGCCGGATCCGCGTCTCGAAAAGCTCGCGGTGCTGGGAAAATCCGAGCAGATCATCCCGACCCGCATCACCTTCGTCGATATCGCCGGGCTGGTGCGCGGCGCGTCGAAGGGCGAGGGGCTCGGCAACCAGTTTCTCGCCACCATCCGCGAGGTCGACGCCATCGTGCATGTGGTGCGCTGCTTCGAGGATAGCGACGTTACTCATGTCGAGGGCAAGATCGATCCGATCGCTGACATCGAGACCATCGAGACCGAATTGATGCTGGCCGATCTCGACAGTCTGGAAAAGCGCGTCGATGCGCTGGAGAAAAAAGCCAAAGGCACCGGCGAGGACGCCAAGTCCGCCAAGGAAATGCTCGATCTGATCAACCGCGCGCTGGTGCTGCTGCGCGAGGGCAAGCCGGCCCGCATGGTCGCGCGCAAGCCCGAGGAGGAGAAACTCTTCCATTCGCTAGGTCTGCTGACTTCGGCGCCGGTACTGTACGCCTGCAACGTCGAGGAGGCGTCCGCCGTCATCGGCAACGACTTCTCGCGCAAGGTCGAAGCGCGCGCCAAGGAAGAAGGCGCGGTCGCGGTGGTGATCTCGGCCAAGATCGAGTCCGAAATCGCAACCCTTCCGACGGCCGAACGCGCGGAATTCCTGGAAGCGTTGGGCTTGAAGGAGACGGGGCTCGACCGGCTGGTCAATGCCGGCTACGCGCTGTTGCATCTGGTGACTTATTTCACGGTCGGTCCGAAGGAGACGCGGGCCTGGACCATCACGGCGGGCACCAAGGCGCCGCAGGCCGCGGGCGTTATCCATTCGGATTTCGAGCGTGGCTTCATCCGCTCCGAGACCATCGCCTACGACGACTATATCGCCACGGGCGGCGAGGCCGGCGCGCGCGATGCCGGCAAGTTGCGGCTGGAAGGCAAGGACTATGTGGTCGCCGACGGCGACGTTTTGCATTTCAGGTTTGCAACGTAGCGGCAGGACAAGCTCGGTCCCGACCGGCTAAAAAGAGGCCATGCCGAAGCTGCATTGGGAAGACTTTAAGCCGGGCGCGGTCACCATTTGCGGCCCGCGGCTGGTGACGCGCGAGGAGATCGTCGCCTTCGCCGCCGAATTCGATCCGCAGCCGATGCATCTCGACGAAGCGGCGGCGAGCGCCACCATGCTGGGCGGCCTGGGCGCGTCGGGCTGGCACACCTGCTGCCTGCTGATGCGCATGATTGCCGACGGCTACGTCCTTGATTCCAGTTCGATGGGCGCGCCCGGCATCGACGAAGTGCGCTGGCTCAAGCCGCTGCGTCCCGGTACCAATATCCGCGTTCGCGTCACGGTGTTGGAATGCCGCCCGTCCGGCAGCCGCCCGGAAATGGGACTGGTGAAATTCCGCTACGAGGTGCTCGACGAGGCGGAAAGCTGCCTGACCGTGATGACCTCGACCTCGATGTTCGGCCGCCGCCAGACGGGGGCGGCGTCATGAAGTTTTTCGAGGACATCAGCGTCGGCGATGTGTTCGATGTCGGCCGCCATATGTTCACCGCCGACAATATCAAGGCCTTCGCCACGCGTTTCGATCCGCAGCTGTTTCATGTCGACGAATCGGCGGCCGCGCGCTCGCATTTCGGCGCGCTGTGCGCCTCCGGCTGGCATACCGCGGTGGCCTGGATGCGGCTGATGACCGACTATCGCCGCCGCATGGACGAGGCCATGCAGGCGCGCGGCGAGCCGGTCGCGGCGATCGGCCCGGCGCTCGGTTTTCGCGAGCTCAAATGGCTCAAGCCGGTCTATGTCGGCGACACGATCGCGTATAAAAGCGAAGTGATCGACATGCGCCTGTCCAACAGCCGGCCGCATTCTGGGTTGATGAGTTTTCGTACCACCGGTGTCAACCAGAATGGCGAGCCGGTGATTTCGCTGGTGAGCACCACCTTTGTCGAGCGGCGGGAGAAGCTATGAACGCGGCGGCCGATAGCGCACACCAGGAAAAGCGCGCGCTCGGCGTGGCCTGCGGCGCCCATGCGCTGCATGACGGCTATACCGACCTGATCTATGTGTTGCTGCCGATCTGGCAGAACGAATTCGGTCTTGGTTTCGCCGCGCTCGGGCTGATGAAGACGGTGTTCTCGGGCACGCTGGCCGGCTTTCAGATTCCCTCGGGCTTGCTGGCCGAACGCTACGGCGCCCCGATCGTGCTGGCGTTCGGCACCGCCTTGGCCGGTCTCGGCTATTGCCTGGCCGGTTTCAGCAGCGGCTTTGTCGCGCTGGTGGCCGCATTATTCGTGGCAGGCCTCGGCGCCAGCACGCAACACCCGCTGGCATCGTCGCTGATCGCGCATGCCTTTGCCGGGGCGCGCTCGATGAAAGCGCTCGGTACCTATAATTTTGCCGGCGACATCGGCAAGATGACGGTGCCTGCAACGGCGTCGCTGCTGTTCGTGGTGCTGCCGTGGCGCGAGGCGCTGGTGCTGCTGGGCGGCTGTGGCGTGATCGCCGCGGTTGTCATTTACGTGCTGATCCCGCGCTTTGCTGCCGAAGCGGCGGCGCTGCGCAAAAGCGAGACCGTCGCGCGCGGTGGTGGCCGCCTGAGCCAGTTCGGATTTCCGCTGCTGCTGTCGGTCGGCGTGCTCGACAGCGCGACCCGCATGGCCTTCCTGACGTTCCTGCCGTTCGTGCTCACCGCAAAAGGCGCCAGTCTGCCGACCGTCGGCCTGGCGCTCACTTTGGTGTTCGCCGGCGGTGCGGCCGGCAAGCTGGTTTGCGCTTTCATCGGCGCGCGCATTGGCGCGGTCGCGACGGTGTGGCTGACCGAGACGGTGACCGCGCTCGGCATCGTGGTACTCCTGCCGCTGTCGCTCACTGGCGCGCTGGTGCTGTTGCCGCTGGTTGGCGTCGCGCTCAACGGCACGTCGTCGGTGCTCTACGGCTCGGTGCCGGATTTGGTCGAGCCTTCGCGGCGGCAGCGCGCCTTCGGCATTTTCTATACCGGCACGATCGGCGCTGGCGCGGTCTCGCCGGCGATCTATGGCTTGCTCGGTGATGCGGTCGGCGTGCCGTCGGCGCTGTTCGTGGTGGCCGCGGTGGTGCTGCTGACGCTACCGATCACGCTGGCGCTGCGGCCGGCGCTGGCTACCTTAAAGGCGTCCTGACCCGGACCTGTCTGACCACCGCGGACGGCAGCACGTCGAGATAGGGGCCGAGCAGGAAGGCTTCGCCCGAGCCGTTGCCGTACATGCGGTCATGGGCGTCGATCATCGCCCGCACCGGTCTGGCGCAGACGGAAATCGAGTCGACGATCAGGTCGTTGAATTCGTCCGGCCGCAGCTGCGCGCTGTAGCGCGGGTCGGCCGACACCTTCCGCACGATGCATTCGGTGGCGCGGCGCACCAGCGGCAGCAGCGCCGCGTCCTTTTGGCGCACCGACATCTGCATCCAGGCCGCCGGATTGGCGGAAGGGGTGGCGGTATCGAGCGAGACATTCATCACAAGCGACAACCCGAACAGCGATTCGAGAATCATCCCTTGTTCACCCCTTGGGCTCCGCGAATCAGAGTCTGCAATGCTGGTATCGCAGCTTGAGTCACGCCGCACGCAAAACTTGGTTGGAGTGCGTTGCGTTGGCCAGAACAAAATGAGTCCAAGCCGCGTTAACCGATTCAAACCACGATGCTTTTCGCCGGCGACACGGGAACTCCGACAAGGAACGCATCGCGGCGGGCGGCGTTTCCTATCCTCTCAGACCAAGATGAGGAGGAACTCATGACACACTTTCGCCACGCTGCGATCGCGGCCGCGCTGCTCGCCGGCGTGGGCACAGCGAACGCGCAGACCACGGTGATCACCCGTGAGCCTGTACAGACACAGACCGTCGTAACCACCCAGCCGCTCGAGCTCTCGCCGGTACAGCGGCAGACGATCTACCGCACCATCCGGCGCGCGCCGGTGCAAATGGTTGAGCCGACGATCGAGTATCGTGTCGGTACGCGGGTGCCGCAGACTGCGCGGCTCTACGAAGTGCCACCGGACGTCGCCGTCGAAGTGCCGGCGGTCCGGTCGTACAAATACATGATGGTGAACGACCGTGTGGTGCTGGTTGATCCGGCCACCAGCGAAATAGTGGCGGACTTCGCCGACTAAATGCGTCCACTTTGCGTGGGCAACGGCCCGGTGCTTGCGCGCCGGGCCGTTCTTTTTTCAGTGCATCGAATTTACCTTGAGCCGCTCGGTCCGCGCGCGCCGACCGTAGACGCTGGATTTTTCGCTGCTGTAGGGCCATATTACGCAGGCGAGGAGCTACCAGGAATGTCGATGATCAACTACCGGGCCCCATCCGAGCTATTCCCCAGCCGCAGCCGCAAGTCGCGCCGTCCGATCGGATACAAGCGTTTTCCGACCGCGGCGGAGGCTATCCGCTTCGCCATCGAGGAATTGCCGCCGGAACTGCTGCTCGGCGCCTATCTCGAGGTCGAGGAAAAGCGCTTCGACGGTAATGGCATCCGCCGGCTGTACGAAAGCGAAGACTATCCGCTGCCGCGCAAGGCCCCGGCTAACTAAGTTTCCAATCCACCTTTCACGCGCCGCCGGCCGCCCCTGCGGCGGAGGTGGAACCTCGTGCGTCTTGCCGCGTTCAATGGACGGCGCGGCGGTCTATGCGGCTACCGTCATGGGAGATGGGCTTTGGCCGACAGACACGCGCTTGGAATGATCGGCCTGATGCTGTGCACCGTCACAGTGCTGGTGATGATGACGGGCGCGGTCGTGGTCGGCGATCATCTGAGCGGGCGGCTGCATATCGACGACGAATTGCCGGTCACCATGTTGGCGCTGCCGGCGGCGCGCTAAACTTGGCCGCCGCAAAAGAACCCCGCCGGAGCGGGGTCTAGTTTGTGGGAGGATTGCCCGAAGGCGAGGCTGCTTCTGTCGCCTGCCGCAGCAGTCTCGACTCGCAGCGGCCGCATGCGACATTGGCCGCTTTCGAACGCGCGGACTGTAGGTCGCGGCAAGCGATTCGCGCTGCGGTCTGTTCTGCTGTCCCGGCAATCCACAGCCCGGATCGGCACGGCCGCGGACTTTCCCACCGAATTCATGCAACCCGCCGGGCGGTTCGGCCGTTGCATGAGAGCGGCCCGAGGAGGCTCCCGATGAAACACAGCCCAGTTTACCTGGCGGCGGTATTTGCCGTCGCGCTTGCCATGCCAGCCACACCCGCGGCGGCCTTCGCCGGCGACAATGCCTCCAAGACCACCGATCCGGGTTTCATTCCCGATACCGGCCAAATCAATCGCGGCGTTGACCAGAAAATTCCCAGCAGTCGGGAAGGAAAGATCACCATCCCCACTCCCGCGGAAGCTCGCGCGGCAATGATGATGTCGGATAGCGTCCAACCGGCTGCCGCGCCGCAGGGTACCGACGCCAACGCCAATGCCACCACCGTCTCCGGTTCACCCGTCGCGGCGCCGGCCGGGCCGATCGGCGCGATCGGGCAAACCATGCCCGCCAAATTGTCGAAGCGAAACGATATCCTCGACCGGCTGCCGATCATGGCGCTGCCGCAGCCGCTCAACGACCAGGATCGCAAGCATATCTATCAAGCCGTTATGGCGGACCGTGCGCCGGCTGCCAGCGATGCCGATCAACTCGCGCCGGCCAGCTACTTGAACGCCAACCAGGCTTTGAATGAGACGCATCCGTTGCCGGCCAGCGTCAACGACATCGGCGGCGTGCAGTCACTGGGTTATGTGAAAACCAAGAGCAAGGTTTTTTTAGTCGAGCCCGCCACGCGTATCGTGGTCGAGGAAATCGGTCTGTAACGCAAGCTGCCGCCATCGCCGTCTTTCAAAAACGGCGATGGCGTTTGGCGGCTAGTTGACCGAGCGCCGGCTATTATTCATCGGCGCGTCTTTCCATTGCTTGAGGCTGTCGGCGATCACCTTCATCGCGGTCATTGACGCGTGGCTGAGGCTGGCATAGCCGGCGAGTTCGCGGCTGACGCGTTCGCCTTCGCTGCGCAGCATGTCGCGCACGCCTTGCAGCTCGAGAATGACGCGATCGATTTCCTCCATCGATGCGCCAGCCACACGCCGGATCAGCGCATTCAGGTTTTCGGCGGCAGCCGGGTCGACGGCTGTGTCGCCCTCGGTGCGTTGCCGGCGTAGGAAAGCAACGTCGCGCCGGACGAATTCACGGATCTCACCCTCGAAGGCGGTCGCCGCCGCCTGGTCGACGTCGGCGAGTTTTTCCGGGACGCTGCGGGCCGGAGCATATTTCTCCGGGCCGGATTTCTCGGAATTGCCGTCCGGACCAAGCCGTTCGGTTCTGATGGCCGTCATGCTTCTCTCCTACACAGGCGCAAAACGCTTGCGCTCACGCCCCCCGTCCGAGGTGATTGCCGCATGGAACTAGGGCGGTGGTTGGGCACGGGCAGGGCGGCATCGGGGCGCCACGAGGCAGCGGCAATGCCGGCGGCTGTTACCAATTCAGCTTGAGGGCGGCGGTCAAGCTCTTGCCAGCGGTCGGCTGCCCGAAATCGGTCACCGCCGTTGTCACGTGCAGCGGGCCGTATAGCTTCTGATCGGCGCTGAACGTGTTGTGGGTGACCGGATCGTTGCTGGCAGTGGTGACACCGGCGCCGAAGGTGGTGCCGGTGGTCAGCAGGTTGAATTTGACGACTTTCTCGGTGCCCCAGACCTGTGGTGCCGGCGGTCCGGCAACCGGCGCCGCCATCAGCGGCACGTCGGATGCGGTGGTGGTGGACGAGGCGAAGGTTTCGGTTACCGAATAGGTATTTTGCAGCGTCACCGAGTATTTGTTGCCGATCGGAATTCCCTGCTTAAACGTGGTGCCGAGCTTGCCCTGATCGCTGGTCGGGTCGACGCGCGCGTCGAGGCTGGCGATATTGGGCACGCCAACCGACGCCCAGGCCGCGACCGAATCTTGGTTCGCGGTGGCGAGCGGCAACGGTTGGCTCAGACGCGAACTCACCGGCGGCGTTCCCGCGAGCGTGAGATCGGTGCCGACTTTGGCCTCCCATTCGTTCGCGGTCAGCGGCTGCTTCAACACCATCTTTTGTGAGCCGTCGGTCTGGTCGGCATGGCTGATGTCGAATTTGTGGGCGCCGTTCAAATCCTGCAGACGCAGCGACTTGGCCGGTCCGCCGGCCGAAAGATTCGTGGCATCGAACGTCAGCGCATTGCCGAGCGCGGTAGCCTCGTCGGGGTTAAGCGGGATCTTGGCTTGCGTGTCGGGTGGCGGCGTCGCTTCGCCGGTCGGATTCGACGGCGGTGACGCGGTGGCATAGGCGGCCCCGCTGAGCGCATCCTGCGCCGCCGCCGGCGCCGCCACGAGCGCGCAGACGAAAACGGCAATCATCCAGCGAATTGCGCAGGGTGTCGCGCTTTGGTTCGCGCTTGGCCGCATGCCGAAAAAATCCCCCGTCGTGCTGTGCCGGTGTTTATGCCGCACGATTTTCGGCGCCAACCGGTTAAGCATCGGTTTCCTGTTCACACGGAACTTAGGCAAAGGTGTGAAATCCGCGGTCCAAATTTGTGACAGCCCAAATCAGCTGCAACTGGTGGCGATGGCGTTGTTGATGGTTTCGACGTCGGTATCGAGCCGGCCGAGGTCGCGGTCGCGCTCGGTGCCGCTTTTGCACAGCGCAGTGACCGCGCGCGCTTTCACCACTTCGAGGAAATAAAGCATGGTCGCGGAGCAGGCTTCGGCGCTGCGCGCCGCGCCGAGACGTTTCACGCGCGTCTGTTGGGCGGCCACGTTGGCGATGGCGTCCGCCAGGTTACGCTCGCAGCCTGGCCGTTCCAGCGGCTGCGGCCGCGCCGGCGCCGCCATGAAGGCCAGCGCGAAAGCGGCCGGAATGATCAGCCCGATAAAGGTGAAAAAGGCGACGATAAAACGCTTGACCACGGTAACCCCCTTCCGTTGACCCATATGGGTCGGCCGGCGGCAAAGGAAGGTTCGTGGGGAAATCGTCGTGTAACGCGCCTTGAACGGGGCTAGGATGCAACCGGAACTTGGGTTGCGCGTTTGGATGATGCTCAACCAAGCGAGGGGAGAACCACCATGGCCGCGCTGATGCCGATAATCCTGGCCGGATCGTATCTCGTGCTGGCGGCCGACCGGGTGCCGGACCTGAATATAGGGCCGAGCTGCCACGCCGCCGCCACCGCCGCGACCGTGCTCAACCGCAACGAGGACACCTGCAAGCGCGACGAAAACGACGCGCGCGGCAAGCTGGATCAGGAATGGGGGCAGTTCACGCCCGTGCAAAAGACGCGGTGCGTGTCATTGTCGACCCTCGGCGGCTCGCCGAGCTACGTCGAATTGCTCACCTGCCTGGAAATGGCCAAGGCCGCCGCCGCGCTGCCCGCCGAGCCGTTGAACGGCAAGGTCGGGCGCTAGGCTCTGTTATTTCTTGGGCGGATTGCCGAACGGATTGCCGGCGGCGCCCTGCATCTGCGACAGTTTGTAGGCCGACATTTGCTTCGGCTTATCCTTGTCGGCCTTCGGTTTCTTCTTTTCCTTGACCGCCCGCATCTGACCCTTAGCCATGACGACCTCCTAAACGGTTGGGATGGCTAATGTTGATACGGCCGCAGGCGGCCCGCAAGGGCGTTCATGGAACTTTCGGTTCCACCCACCGTTATTGCTTCCGAACGCGCCGGTGAGCGCTGCGATTGCTCGCGGTGGCCGGGCGCGCGGGAGCTGGGTCATGCGAACTTGGGCGATGGGCGCGGCGGGCTTGTGCCTGCTGGTGATGAGTGCGAGCGGCGGCGTCAATTTGGCAGCGGCGGCGGGTGTGTCGCAGGCTCCGATTGTTTTGGCGCAAAACGAGCCGAAAAAACCGGAAACCGTGAAGCAGAAAATCAAGCGAGTGTGGCGGAATATGACCGGCTACAAATTCGATGTCGGCTGCCCGATCGTGCTGCCGGTAAGCCACTCGATCTGCACCGAGACCGGCAAGGACCGCGAGGTGGCGCGCGCCAAGTGCCAGTCGCGTAATTCGCTTTGCAGCGTGGTCGACAGGAAATAAGCGGCTTCAAGTCTTCGGCGCGTCGCCGGCCGCCTTCATTTTCTGGTCGATGCACTTGGTGACGATGTCGGCGCGCTTGTCGAGATCGGTGCGGGCCTTCTCGGTGCTCATCCAGCATTCGGTGGCAGCGCGCGCATGGGTCATCGGCGGTTCGGGCGGCTTGGCGGCGACCGCGGCCGAGCCGCCGGAGCCTGTGGTTTCACAGCCGGCGAGCGCCAGAGCGGCGAGGACGAGGGGGACGCTAAGCGTGATGCGCGGGAAATTCATTGAACCTCTTCTTCCAGACCTTTTCGAATCACAATGTGGTGGCTTTTTAGCGGCAGTTTTCCCGCTTCGGCGATCGCCTTGGCAATATTTTACGAACGGTCGATTTTCAGGCCGCCGTCGGGGCGCTCGGCGATCAGCTTGAGATCGCCCGCCATCATTTCGCGCACCAGCTCCTTGAAACCGGTTTTGTGTTTCCAGCCCAGTTTGCTGTGCGCCTTGGCCGGATTTCCCAACAGGCTCTCGACTTCGGTCGGGCGGAAATAGCGTGGATCGATGCGCACCAAAGTGCGCTCGGTTTTTTTGCAAACGCCGGTTTCCTTCACGCCCTCGCCCTGCCAGGCGATCGCGATGCCGACTTCGGCAAAGGCCAGCTCGACGAATTCGCGCACCGAATGGCTTTCGCCGGTCGCCAGAACATAATCGCCGGGTTCGTTCTGGTGCAGCATCAGCCACATGCCCTCGGCGTAGTCGCGGGCGTGGCCCCAGTCGCGCTGCGCATGCAAATTTCCGAGATAGAGACAATCCTGCTTGCCGAGATGAATGGCGGCGACGGCCTGGGTGATCTTGCGCGTCACGAAGGTTTCGCCGCGCCGCGGGCCTTCGTGGTTGAACAGGATGCCGTTCGAGGCATGCATGCCGTAGGCTTCGCGGTAATTCACCGTGATCCAGTAGGCGTAAAGCTTGGCCGCCGCGTAGGGGCTGCGCGGCGCAAACGGCGTCGTCTCGTCCTGCGGCGATTGCTTGGCGTCGCCGTAAAGTTCGGAGGTCGAGGCCTGATAGAAGCGCACGGAATCCTTCAGGCCGAGGATGCGGATGCCCTCGAGCAGACGCAGCGTGCCGAGCGCGTCGGCATTGGCGGTATATTCCGGCGTTTCGAAACTGACCTGGACGTGGCTCTGGGCGGCCAGATTGTAGATTTCGGTCGGCTTCGTTTCCTGCATGATGCGGATCAGATTGGTGGCGTCGGTGAGGTCGCCGTAGTGCAGGAAGAACCGCGTGTTCGGAATATGCGGATCGCGGTACAGATGGTCGATGCGCTCGGTGTTAAACGACGACGAGCGCCGCTTGACGCCGTGGACGGCGTAGCCTTTTTCCAATAGCAACTCGGCCAGATAACTTCCGTCCTGGCCGGTAATGCCGGTCAACAGCGCGACGCGTTTGCTCATGGTTGGCCCCGGATCAAGCTTTCACGTTTGACGCGGCGTTGCGCCCGCCCGTTGCGACAAAATCGGCATAGGCCAGCGCCAGGCCGTCGCGCAACGGCGTGGCGGGCGCCCAGCCCAATTTTTTGAGTCGAGACACATCGAGCAGCTTGCGCGGCGCTCCGTCGGGACGCGAGGTGTCGTAAACGATCTTGCCTTGGTAGCCTACAACATCAGCGATCAGTTCGGCGAATTTTCCGATCGGGATGTCCTCGCCGGTGCCGATGTTGAGAATTCCGGCGCCGGAATAATGCTTCATCACGAAGACGCAGGCGTCCGCCGCGTCGTCGGCGAAAATGAATTCGCGCCGCGGCGTGCCGGAGCCCCAGACCGTCACGCTCGGCGCCTTGGCCGATTTGGCTTCGTGGAAACGCCGGATCAGCGCCGCCGGCACGTGGCTGTTGACCGGATGATAATTGTCGTTGCGGCCGTACAGATTGGTCGGCATCACCGAGATGAAATCGGTGCCGTGCTGCTTGCGGTAGGCCTGGGCCAGCTTGATGGCGGCGATCTTGGCGACGGCATACCACTCGTTGGTTGGCTCCAGCGGACCGGTGAGCAGCGCGTCCTCGGTCATCGGCTGCGGCGCCAGCCGCGGATAGATGCAGGACGAGCCGAGCGCCAGCAGCTTCTTGACGCCAGCCTGATGCGCGCCGCGGATGACGTTGAGTGCGATCGCCAGATTGACGGCGATGAAATCGGCCGGGTAGCTGTCGTTGGCGTGAATGCCGCCGACCAGACCGGCGGCCAGGAAAATCGCATCCGGCCGCGCCTTCGCCAGCCAGTTCTCGGTGGCCTGCTGATGGGTGAGATCCAGCGCGGCGCGGTCGGCGGTCAGGATTTCCGCGCGCTCGGCCGCGAGCCGGCGCATAATCGCCGCGCCCATCATGCCTTTATGGCCGGCGACATAGACGCGCTTGCCGGCAAGATCGAACAGCGGGGATGGGACCAAGGTTTTCTCTTGAATTTGCTGTGTGCGCGGTGAGTTCTAATGCGGCGCGGGCCATTTGGCTTGATTTTGTTTGGCAGGGCAAGCCGCGCCAAAAAGGCGCGCGTTATCGCCCGTATTCTTTATTCTTTGAGGCGCGGGGTACGCCGGGGCCGTCAACTGTTTTAGACATGGTTTTCAACCGTTAAGTCCTTGCTACCGTCACCGTTTCTTAAACCCACCCCGCATCCCCGGCCGTCCAAGCTTCGAGCGCCCCGGTTCGAGTGGCTTGCGTGCGGGCCTCACTTCATGCGACAGCGCAATGCCCATCTCGTCGAAGCCCGGTTTATGGGGGCCTTCACCGTAAGACGGGCTTCGCCCTTTTGTAACCGCCCGCCTTAGCTTTGAATCCTGCGCCACCATGACATCGCGCACGGTCGGATCGTCGACCACCGCCAGCTCGGTCTGGCGCAGCCGCTTGATCTCGTCGCGCAGGCGCGCGGCGGTCTCGAAGTCGAGATCGCTGGCTGCCTCGCGCATGCGAGTCTCCAGGCCGCTTATCACCGCCTCGAAATTGTGCCCGATGGTGGCGGCCTCGGCGAACTCACCGGCGCCGCCGGTCGAGATCAGCACGTGGTCGCGCTCATAAACGCTGTCCATGATGTCGTGGATCGAGCGCTTGATGCTCTCGGGCGTGATGCCATGCGCGGTGTTGTATTCGACCTGTTTCTCGCGCCGCCGGTTGGTTTCTCCGATGGCGCGCTGCATCGAGCCGGTGACCTGGTCGGCATAGAGAATGACGTTGCTGTCGACGTTGCGGGCGGCGCGGCCGATGGTCTGGATCAGCGAGGTTTCGCTGCGCAGAAAGCCTTCTTTGTCGGCGTCGAGAATGGCGACCAGCGCGCATTCCGGAATGTCGAGGCCCTCGCGCAGCAGATTGATGCCGACCAACGCGTCGAAGGCGCCCAGCCGCAAATCGCGGATGATCTCGATGCGCTCCAGCGTGTCGATGTCGCTGTGCATGTAGCGTACGCGGATACCTTGCTCGTGCAGATATTCGGTGAGGTCCTCGGCCATGCGCTTGGTCAGCACGGTGATCAGCGCGCGGTAGCCTTTCAGCGCCACCTGTCGCACCTCGCCGACCAGGTCGTCGACCTGCGTGCGCGCGGGGCGCACTTCAACGGGAGGATCAATAAGTCCGGTCGGGCGGATCACCTGCTCGACGAACACGCCGCGCGCCTCGTTCATTTCCCAATGGCTGGGCGTGGCCGACACCGCCATGGTCTGCGGCCGCATGGCGTCCCACTCCTCGAAGCGCAGCGGCCGGTTGTCCATGCAGGAGGGCAGGCGGAAGCCGTATTCCGCCAGCGTCGCCTTGCGGCGGAAGTCGCCGCGGAACATGCCGCCGAGCTGCGGGATGGTGACGTGGCTCTCGTCGGCGAACACCAGCGCGTTGTCCGGCACGTATTCGAACAACGTCGGCGGCGGCTCGCCCGGCTTGCGGCCGGTGAGATAGCGCGAATAATTCTCGATGCCGGCGCAGGAGCCGGTGGCTTCCATCATTTCCAGATCGAACACCGTGCGTTGCTCGAGCCGCTGCGCTTCGAGCAGGCGGCCGGCGCCGTTGAGCTGGTCAAGGCGGGCCTTGAGTTCGTGCTTGATGCCGGAGATCGCCTGAATGAGCGTCGGGCGCGGCGTGACGTAATGCGAATTGGCGTAGATTTTCACGAAGTCGAGCTCGTCGGTCTTCTGGCCGGTGAGCGGGTCCATCTCCTCGATTTTTTCGATGGCGTCGCCGAACAGATGGACGCGCCAGGCGCGGTCTTCATAATGCGCCGGGAAAATATCGATGGTGTCGCCGCGCACGCGGAACGAGCCGCGAAAGAAATCGGCCTGCGTGCGCTTGTATTGCAGCGCCACCAGGTCGGCCATCAGCTGGCGCTGGTCGATCTTTCCGCCCTGCTTGAGCGTGAAGGTCATGGCCGAATAAGTTTCGACCGAGCCGATGCCGTAGATGCAGGACACGGAGGCGACGATGATGACGTCGTCGCGCTCCAACAGCGCACGCGTCGCCGAGTGCCGCATGCGGTCGATCTGCTCGTTGATCGAGGATTCCTTCTCGATATAGGTGTCGGTGCGCGGGACGTAGGCTTCCGGCTGGTAGTAGTCGTAATAGGACACGAAATATTCCACCGCGTTGTCGGGGAAGAACGACTTGAACTCGCCGTAGAGCTGCGCCGCCAGCGTCTTGTTCGGCGCCAGGATGAGAGCAGGGCGCTGCGTCGCCTCAATCACCTTGGCCATGGTGAAAGTTTTGCCGGAGCCGGTGACGCCAAGAAGGACTTGCGTGCGGTCGCTGCGCTTGACGCCTTCGACCAAGTCGGCGATCGCCTGCGGCTGGTCGCCCTTCGGCTCGAACTCGGATTTGATGACGAAGCGTTTGCCGCCCTCGGATTTTTCCGGGCGCGGCGGGCGGTGCGGCATCCAGGGCTGGGTGCCGAATTCCGGCCGGCCTTCGCGCAGCAAATTTTCCAGCGCCTGCGCGGTGGCGGCGACGCCCATCGACGACAGACCGTGGCCCGGCTGCGGCAGGTCGGCCTTCGGCAGCCGGTATTTCGGATCGCCGCCGCGCGCGATGCGCTCGGCCTCGCGGGCCGATTGCGCGTGCGGGTCGGGTGCGGCTTCGTCGTTGCCGAGGCCCAGTTCCTGCGCCAGTTTCGGATCGAGTCCGGTGATCGGCGAGCCTTCGTATTCGTGCTGCGGCGCTTCCTCGAAGCCCGATTCTTGAGGGGATTTGGTTGTCGACTTGCGCGCCTTGTGGGCGGCGGAAAAATCGGCGCGGCGGTCGTAGGAGTTATCCGGCGGCGGCTGAAGCCCGGTGCCCGAACCCATGCCGGCGGTGCCTTTGTTGATCGCCGGATTGAGCAGATCGGCGAGGGCATCCGGCGTCGTAGGCGCATCCGGCCGCGCCGCCTTGGCGCGCGTCGGCTTTATCCGATGCCCGGCTCCGCCTCGCGGGGCCCGTCCTTTGGGTTTTTTGGGGGGCTTCGCCATCGTCTCGAATATGGGGCGAGTCCACGGACGAGGAAAGGGTGCTATTCTCGGCAAAAATCAGGGAGGAAATCATGGCCGGAACACTGACACGCCGCACGCTGTTGGCCGGACTGGCGGCCGCGCCGCTGGCCGGCAAAGCCTCCGCGCAATCAGCCTGGCCGGAGCGGCCGGTGCGCGTCATCGTGCCCTATCCGCCGGCCGGCGGCGCCGACACCACGGCGCGCATCGTCTACGCCAAGCTCGGCCAGATGCTCGGCCAGCAATTCGTCGTCGAAAACCGCGGCGGCGCCGGCGGCACCATCGGCGAAGCGATCGTCGCCAAAGCCGAGCCGGACGCCTACACGCTCATCCACGACGCCACCGCGTTCTCGATCAACGCCGCGCTCTATCCGAGCCTGCCGTTCGACTACGGCAAGGATTTCGAGCCGGTCATTCTGATCTCGCTGGTGCCGAACATCCTGGTGGTCACGCCGTCGCTGGAAGTGAACACGGTCGCCGACGTTATCGCCTACGCCAAGGCCCAGCCCGACGGCATCACCATGGCGTCGTCCGGCAACGGCACGCTGCAGCATCTCTGCCTGGAGATGTTCCGCTTCCAGACCGGCATCAAGATCAACCACGTGCCCTATCGCGGCGGCGGCGTCGCGCTCACCGACGTGATGTCGGGGCAGGTGAAGTTCTTCTTCTCCAACGGCTCGTCGGTGGTCGGCCTGATCAGAGGCGGCAAGGTCAAAGCGATCGCGCATACCGGCCATGGGCGGCTCAAAAGCCTGCCGAATATTCCGCCGGTGTCAGACACGATCCCGGGCTTCGAGGCCTATGAATGGAACGGCGTGTTCGCGCCGCGCGGCACGCCGGCGCCGATCGTGAAGAAGCTCAATGCCTCGCTCAACGAGGCGTTGCTTTCACCCGAAGTGGCCGAGCGCTTCGCGCAGCTCAACGTTTCGTCGCGGACAAATTCGCCGGCGGAATTCCGCGACTTCGTCGCACAGCAAACCAAGCTTTGGAGCGCCGTGGTGAAGGAAGCCAACATTCATTTGGGTTAGGCCCGTGGCTCACGAACCTGTCGCGATCGCCGGCCCGGTCGCGCAGCCGAAAAAGCCGCGCACCATGCCGCCGCCCGGCGCGTGGGACAGCCACGCCCATGTGTTCGGGCCGGCCGACAAATTTCCCTACACGCCGGGGCGCGGCTACACGCCGCCCGACGCGCCAGTCGAGAAATTCGTCGCGCTGCTCGATCATAACGGCTGCACGCATGGCCTGGTGGTGCAGGGCAACGCGCATGGCTACGACAACCGCGTCGTGCTCGACGCGCTGGCGCGTTTTCCGCAACGGCTGCGCGGTGTCGCCATCACCGACACGCGTATTGCGCCGGCAACGCTGCGCGACTGGCACGCGCTCGGCATGCGCGGCCTGCGCTTTCACCTGATGGCGCAGAAGCCCGGCTATGTGCGCGGCGTCGGCCTCGACGTGTTCGAGGTGTTCCGCAACACCATGGCCGAGCTCGGCTGGGTCATGCAGATTTTCTGCGACTGGCAGGTGATCGGCGACATGGCGCCGAAGTTGCGCGAGATCGCGCGCGACATGCCGGTGATCGTCGACCACTACATGATGATGCCGGCGGCGCGCGGCGTCGGCGATCCGAATTTCCAGGCGCTGTTGAAGCTAGTCGGCGACGGCCATGCGCACGTCAAGGTCTCGGCGCCGTACCGGGTCTCGACGCAATTTCCAGATTATGCCGACGCCCGCGCACTGCACGCGGCGCTGGTCGCCGCCAATCCGGAGCGGCTGATGTGGGGCACCGACTGGCCGCATTCGTCAATTGCCGCCGACGTGATGCCGGACGACGGGCATTTGCTGGATTTGCTGTTCGATTGGACGCCGGATGAGGCGGTGCGGCGAAAGATTTTGGTCGAGACGCCAACGCGGCTATTTGGAAACTAGGGCCTACGCCACCTTTGCCCAGAGCTGCTTCGATGCGCGCCGGGCGCCCTCGGCCAGCGACTGCAATTTCATCCACACAATCTTGCTGTCGACCTGCACGCGGCCGGCGAAGGTGCCGAAGCCGCAATCGACGCCGGCGATTATCTTGTCGCGGCCGACCACCGACGCGAAGTTCATGATGCGATCGGCCACCAGTTCCGGGTGCTCGACCGTGTTGACGGTCGAGTCGATCACGCCGGGGATGATGATCTTGCCGGCGGGCAGCTTCACGTCGCGCCAGATTTTCCATTCGTGCTCGTGTCGCGCGTTGGCGGCCGGAAACGACACCGCCTGCGGACGACCGGACAGCACGATGTCGACGATGTCCCTGAACTCGACGTCGGTGTGATGCGGCGCCATGGTCGAGCCCCAGCAGACATGCATGCGCATGCGTTCGGGCGGCAGGTCGCGCACCGCGTGATTGAGCGCGGCGACGTTCACCGCGATAATCTTGCGGTAATCGGCCAGCGGCAGATTAAGATAGACCATGTGGCGGAGCATCGCGAGGTCGGGGCAATCAAGCTGCAGGATGAATCCGGCTTCGACGATCGCCTGGTATTCGCGGCGCATCACATCGGCGAGCGCGTAGATATATTCCTCGTCGCTCTTGTAGTAGCGGTTCTTGAGATAGCGCGCGATCTGCCCGGGCGAGGGCGAGGTCATGAACATGTCCTCGGCTTTAACGCCGGCGAGCGCGTCCTTGGCGAGCTTGATGTCGGCCTCGGCCGCCGCCCAGTCTTTCCAAGCGACCGGGCCGGAGCAAGCCGGGCGGTGCTGGAACGGCGAGGCGAAGTGTTTGAGAATTTCAGCCAGCTCGGGGAATTCCGGCTCGCCGGTGCCAAGCGGCGGCGACGTTTCGCCTTCGTAGCCGGTCAGGCGATCGAGCACGTGCACGGTATAATCGGTACGGCCCTGCTCGCCGTCATTGATGATGCCGAGACCGCATTCGGTTTGCTTGCGGACCACCAGCGCCACCGCGTCGCGCACGGCGGCTTGCAGCTCGGCGCGCCGCGTGCCGGGCTTTTGGCTCTCGGCCAGCAACAGCTCCACGACCTTGGCGGTGCGCGGCAGGCTGCCGGTGTGGGTGGTGAGGATTCGCTCCAAACTGCGCTTCATGAGTTTTCCTGGCGCGTGATCTCATCCGAAAACCGGTTCCCACTTTTCGGGATCACGCGCTTTAAAAGCCGCGCAAGACCTCGGTGACGTGCTCGACCTGCGGCGGCGCGGCGAAGCAATGGCCGACCAGCTTGCGCCATTCCTGGAATTCGGCCGACTCGCGGAAGTCCTTGGTGTGGTTCTCCAGCGTTTCCCATTGCACGAACAGCCGGTAGCGCGACGGCGTCTCGTGCGAGCGTTGCAGCGTCATGAATTTGCAGCCTTTGGCGCGCTTGAAAATCGGCCCGGCGGACTTCACGCCGGCCTCGAAGTCCTTTTCCATGCCGGGCTTGATCTCAATCTGCGCGATTTCGAGGATCATGGTGACTGTGTCCAATTGGGGGGGCGGCATTATGAGTGTTCAGTCCCGTGCCGCAAGGGCGGGACGCTAGCGGTTCCGGCGTCGTGCGCGGCGACGGCTGCCTTGCGTAAGCATTGCGGGCAGAGGCAATCCTCGCTTGCGCCGGCGGTCGTGAGCGGCAACCGGTAGGGCTCGGCCGCGCACCAGCATTCGCCGCCCAGGCCGCAGTCGAATGCCGCGCCGCAGCGTGCGCAGGCAAGGCGGCGGGTCGGTTGCGGGGCGGTCGTCATTGTCACATTGCAGAACCGAATCGGCTCTATTGCAAGCCCCGATGTCTCCGCTCATTCAAGCCACGGGCGCGGCCGGCGCGATATTGACCACGCTGTGCTGGCTGCCGCAGGCCGTCAAAGTCATCCGCGAGAAGGAAACGCGCGCGATTTCGCTGCCGGCGACGGCCGCTTTCACGACCGGGGTCGTGCTCTGGCTGATCTACGGCCTCGCCATCGGCGACAGACCGCTGATCGGCTCGAACGCGGTCACGCTGGTGCTGATGGTGGTGATCCTGGCGATGAAGCTGCGCTACGGCTAACAGCAATTTCTACTGGGGCTCGCCGCCGCCGACATAGCCGCCGACCTTCCAGGCGCCGCCATCCTTGACGTAGCAAATCTGATCGTTGCCGATCGGCGCGATCGAATCGATCGAGACGAAGCCGCTTTTGCCGGCCGGTGTGGCGATGCGCATGTAGGAGGGCGGGTCCGACGCGCTCTCCGGCATGATGCGCACGAAGTGCAGGCCGAGTTTGTCGATCACCGGTCCGGTGGCTTGCGGGGTGGCGTGCACCTCGATCCCGGCCGACAGCGGGTAGCCCCATTCCGTCATGTCGGTATTGGTCGCGGTGACGAGCTCGGCCAGTTCCTTGCCGTCGAAGGCCGGATCGGCCGGCGCGCACATCGCGCCGTCGTGCCGTGGCGAGGGCGAGGCGGTCGGATCCTCGGCATAGCCGGACAGGATTTCCCAGCCGACGCCTTCTTTGTTGTTGAGGCCGAGCGCGGCCGACAGATTGTCGAAGCCGGATTTGCGCTTGTCGGCGGCGTTGCGGTTCTCGCGGTCCCAGAAAAATCCTTGGGCGACCACCAGGCGCGCCATGACGGCGCGGTCCTTGCGCTGGGCAGCTTCGCCGAGCTGCTTGCGCATGGCCTCGAAGCTGTCGTCGGTCATCGGCTTTGGCGGCGCGATCGCGACCGCCTTGTAGGGAGCCGCCGGCGCGAGGGCCTGCTTGCCGCGGTTCTGCGCCGACGACGGCGCCGGCGCCAGGCCGGCGATCAGCAAGATTGCGCAGGCGCATCGGAGACGATTGGCACGCATGGCGTCGCTCCCCGTTTCGAGACGGGGAGACTAGCACAGGCAAAAAAGCGGTCCCGCGGAGCAGGGTCAGCTGCACGGACCGCAAAAAAGGGGATTTACGGGAACTCAACAAGCGAAAGAAGCATTATGCGGATAGCGCAAGCCTGTGACACGGCCATGACATGCAAATTGCGGCTGCGTATTATCGAATTCGACGCAAATAGTTTCCACTCCCGAGGAACCCATGCCCGCACTGTCCGCCTACCTGTGGCCGATCGCACTGTTGGTCGGCTCCAACGTGTTCATGACCACCGCCTGGTACTGGCACCTGCGCTACAAGGAGGTGCCGCTGTTCAGCGTCATCCTGATCAGTTGGGCGCTGGCCTTTGTCGAATATTGCATGGCGGTGCCGGCCAACCGTTACGGCAGCGCCGTCTACACGACGGCGCAGCTCAAGACCATGCAGGAAGTGATCACGCTGCTGACGTTCGCGGTCTTTTCCGTCGTCTACCTCAAGGACCCATTGACCTGGAGCCAGGGCGCCGGCTTCGCGCTGATCGCCGCCGGGTCGTTTTTCGTGTTCCACAAATTCTGACGTCGATGAACACCTCGCTCCAAGCGCTCAACGCCGTCAATTTTTTCATGGCTGACGTGCAGGGCGGGCTGGGGCCGTATCTCGGCGTTTTCCTGCAGCAGAAAAACTGGTCGCCATCGCAGATCGGCGTCGTCATGACCATCGGCGGTCTCGCCGGCACGGTCGCGACCGCGCCGCTTGGCGCGCTGGTCGATCGTCTGCGTGCGAAATGCTTCATGGTGGCCGTCGCCGCGCTCGCGACCGTCACGGGATCGCTGGTGATCTTGTTCGTCCCGGCATTTTTGGCCACCACGATTGCACAAGCTGCGACCGGCATCGCCGGTGCGGCGATCCCGCCCGCGATTGCGGGCATCACGCTCGGGCTGGTGAAACAGAAGGGCTTCGCGCACCAGATCGGGCGCAATGAGGCGTTCAATCACTCCGGTAACGTGGTGGCGGCATTGCTCTGCGGCGTCCTCGGCTATGCGTTCGGGCTGGCGCCATATTCGTGGTGATGTCGGTGCTCGCCGTCATGTCATTGGCTGCTCTTTCATATATCAATCCGAAAGAGATCGACCATGACGCGGCACGCGGGGCCTCCGGTAAACGGGGTCAAAAGGTCCAGGCATTCTCCGTGCTCATCCGGAACATGCCGTTGATCGTTCTCGCGATGACATTACTGCTGTTCCACCTCGGCAACGGCGCCATGCTTCCGCTGCTCGGGCAGTCGCTGGCAGCGAAGGGCGCCAATCCCAGCGCCTATACCAGTGCGACGATCATCGTCGCGCAGCTCACCATGGTTCCGATGGCGCTGTTCGCAGCCAAGCTCGCCGTGACGCGCGGATACTGGATCGTGTTTTTGCTGGCGATGCTGGCGTTGCCAATTCGCGGTGGGCTGGCCGCCTTCATCGACGGGCCGATCGCTCTTATCCCCGTGCAAATTCTCGACGGCGTCGGCGCCGGCCTGCTTGGCGCGGCGGTGCCGGGGCTGGTCGCGCGCATTCTCAATGGCACCGGCCATGTCAATGTCGGGCTGGGCGCGGTCATGACCATGCAAGGCATCGGCGCCTCGCTCAGTCCGGCGCTCGGCGGTTTCGTTGCCGGCAAATTCGGCTACGCGGCGTCGTTCGTCTCGCTCGGCAGTGTCGCGGTGATTGCCTTGGTGCTGTGGATCGCCGCGCGTCCGGTCACCGCTGAAGCCTGTCGCGGCAACTGAGCGTCAGCTCGGCTTTTTGGCTTTCGGCGCCGCCGCCGGCCACAGCGTGGTCGGTTCGCATTTGTCGACCAGCGCGGCGCGCTTGTCGGCCGGCAAGCCGGTAAAGAACTTCAGCCCGGTCAATTTCTCGATCACGCCGACATTGACGCGCCATTCTTGCAGATAATTGCGGCCTTGCCCGCCCGCATGCGCGCGGTTCGGCAGCACGAAGGCATAGGCGACATTCGCTTTCGGATCGTAGGCGATCTTGTAGAGTCGGCCTTGGCGATATTGATGGTTCGCTCCGCCCCATGGCCGCGCACCGGGCCGGTCATCACGTAAAGCGTGCCGCGCGCAACGGTGGCGTTGCGCACTTCGGTTTCCAATGTCTTCCAGACCGAGCCGTTGAATGTGGTGCCGATCTGCGGCACGGCGTTCGAGAAATAGAATGTGTCGCGCATGTTGACGATGCTGTTATTGAAGTCTTCCGACGGCGCCATGTGGCCTTTGGCGAATTTATCGGCGGTCTTGGCGTAATCGTCGGGATCCGGGGAGCCATTGTCCGGCACGCACGGATCGGGGCTGAAATCGACGGGCGGGCGGCTGAATTGTTTGGTGAGTTTGGCTTTGGTGAGAAGCTCGACGACCCAATCGGGCGTCTTGCTGGCGCTGTCGTTCGACGTCACGTAGCGGTCATGACAGATGGCGGTTTTGCCGGACGCCGCCGCGCTATAGGCTGGAAGCCCGACGCCTTGCCAGATCGCGCTGCAAGTGGCGGTGTCCGTGTCCGCTGGGTTGCACACGGGCTTGGGCCAGGCGGGGATGGCCGCGGCCACCAGACCAGCTGCCAGAAACGCACCCAGCAATTTTCGTATGATCGCCCTTCCGCGACGCGAAAATACTGCGACCACAGCCGGTACGTGTAAACGTCAGACGCGCGGATCAGTGCTTTTTCGGCCGGTGGCCCGGCCGCGTGAAAAGCGTAAAGCCGCCCATGGCGATGAAAACCAGGCCGAGAAGCAGGGCGATGGTGAACAGACCGCCTTCGTTGTCGATCACGTTGCCGGCGACGTTGGCATGCGCGATGCCGACCGACACCGCGGTGACGGCGACGATGGTGGATAGCGCGAGCCCGACGATGGCCACCAATTCGGCGAGCACGGTCCTGCGCCGCTCGGTGCTGAGCGTGGGCGCCTTGAAACCGGTGCTGTCGATGTGGTCGTCCATGACGAACCTAAAACGAACTCAGCCATCCAATTGTTCCACAATGGCGCAGGAATCCGGCAGCGGTTCGTTCTGATTTAGGCAAAGCGGTGGTTAAACGCGGCGTTTTCGTGGCAGGGCGCGCGGCTACTGCGCTGCGGTCAGCGCTTCCGGTTGCCATTCCATCGCGACGTGGCCGGGCTCGGCCTCGACGCGGTCGAGCCAGGCGCGGACGGCGGGAAAGCGCGTTAGATCGAAGTCGCAGCGGTTCGCCACATGGGTGTAGGCGTAAAGCGCGATGTCGGCGATGGTGAAGTGTTCGCCGACGAAAAAGCGGCGGCTGGCAAGGTGCATCTCCATGACGCCGAGCGAGCGATAGCCGTTTTCCATCCAGTCCTCGAGCGCGTGGCTCTGCAAGTCGCGGCCGCCTTTCACCAGCGCCAGCCAGAAATAGGCCGCGCCGATATTCGGCTCCAGGCTATGCTGTTCGAAGAACATCCACTGCATGGCCTCGGCTCGGTCGATGCGATCCTCCGGCGCCAGCGTGGTGCCGCCGGCGACGTACCAGAGAATGGCGTTCGATTCGGCGAGATAGCGGTTCGGCGCGACTTCCAAGAGCGGGACGTGGCCGTTCGGATTCTTGGCGAGGAATTCCGGCGTGCGGCTGGCACCTTGCAGGATGTCGACTTCGACCAGCGTGAACGGAATGCCGAGCCGAGCCAGCGCCAGGCGGACCTTATAGCTGTTGCCGGAACGCTGATCCGAATAGAGCGTGTACATTGCGGAGACCCCGAAGCGCCCGTTCCCCGACATATGGGAAGCGAACTCCGGCAATTACAAGGCGCGACTCGCGCAGCGCGCCGCAAAGGATTGCCAAATTTCTGGCGCATTGTAGCAAGCGCGGCGCGCCGAACGCGGCGATATGAAAAATTTATTCCGCCGCCACCCGGTGCGCGCGGGCGTATTCCGACAGCGCGTCGTCATCGGCCGGCTTGATCGGCGTGAAATCGCGATGCGCGATCCATTCCGGCCGCGTGAACTTGGTGATGTGGTTGGAGACCGCGCACAGCGTCAGGTAAACGATCTTGCGCGGATAGGGCGTGATGTTGGGCGGCGAGGCATGCACGAGATTGCCGTGAAACATCAAGACCGAGCCGGGCTTGCCGGTCGGCGCCACGATGCCGACGCCGTCGGCGTCTTCGGCCTCAGTGGCGAGCCGTGTCACGGTATCCTTGTCGAGCGTCCATAGCGGATAGGACGTCGTGAGCTTGTCGTGGCCGGCGGCGAACACGCCCTGCTTGTGGCTTTTCGGAATCAGCAACAGCGGGCCGTTGATCGGCATCACCTCGTCGAGGAACACCGCGATATTCATAGCGCGCGCATCCGGCATGCCGTCGTCGCGCTGCCAGGTGCCGTAATCCTGATGCCATTGCCAGACGTCGCCCTCGAAGGCGGCCTTGGCGTTGAGCTTGAACTGGTGGACGTAGACTTCTTCGCCGAACAATTGCCGCAGCGGCTCGATCAAGCGCGGATGGCGGGCAAGAAGTCCGAACACCTCGCTGAAGGTATGCGCGGCAAAAGCGGTGCGCGGCGCGCCGGATTTCTCGCGCCAGACTTCCTGGCGGTCCTGCTTGAGAATGTTCTCGGCTTCGACGCGTAACAGCGCGGTCTCTTCCTCGGAGAATGAATTGGGAAAGAAGACGTAGCCCTTTTCGTCGAAGGCCCGAAGTTGCTCGGCGTTGAGCTGCATGGCGCGCTCCCTGATGCTTGCCGCTATTTTAGGGCACGCGCCGCAAAACGCCACAGGCTTGCCCGGCGCCGTTTTCGTTCATGGCGCGCCGCAGCAATAGGCCGAAGGCAACCAGCATAATGGGAACTGCGAGCGGAATCAGCGTCGCCTGCGGTACCGAGCGCGCGACCAAGGGGACAATCCACAGCGCGGCCAGGATGGTTTTTTCCCAAGATGCGAAGCCGCGAGTCATTCCGTCGGTAGCGAGGTACGCGATCGCTGGCGCCAGCAGCATCAGGTCGTAATCGAGAGAATAGGGCGTCGCGAGCAGGCAGCCGATCGTCAGCGCCGCGGCTTTAACGGGGAAGGCGGCCGCGCCGCGCCATAACCAGACGAGTGCTGTGGCGATAAGCAGCGTGACCGCGCCCTGCGCCGCGTAAGCGAGCGTGATGCCGCCGCCCCACATTCGCACCCACGCGAATACGCTCTGAATTTTGAACCAGCCGGTGTCGCCTTGTTCGAGCACGACCGTGCGGGTGAATTTGGTCGAGGCGAGGAACGCGGTCCAGACTTCGGGTCCAAAGGCGAGCGTGACCGCGAGCGCCAGCAGGACCACCGTCGCGGCCGCCGCGGCGAACACGCGCCAGCGCCCACTTGCGATCAGCACCAGCGGGATCAGCAGCCCGAACTGCGGCTTGTAAGCGAGGCAGCCGATCAGGATTCCCGAAAGAATCGGACGGCGGTCGATTTGTGTCAGCGCCCCGCCGATCAACGCGGCGGTGAGGAAGCCGTTATGCGCTTGGCCGAGGTTGATGAAGACGGCGGGGAAGGCGAGAGCGAGCAGAAGCCAGATATTTTTTATCCCTCCCCTGAAAGGGGAGGGTGGCTCCGCGCGAAGCGCGGAGTCGGGTGGGGTGGCCTCTCCGTATCGCGACGTGTCCCCACCCGGCGAGCTTCGCTCGCCACCCTCCACCGCAAGCGGGGGAGGGTTAAGCACGGCCCGCATCGCCAGCAGATAAAGAATGAGCGTCACGCCTTGCCACGCGATCAATGCCAGCCAATAGGGCATCGCCGCCAGCAGCGCCGCCACGCCGAGGAAAAACGGCGGGTAATGCCAGCCGTAGAATTGCGTGGCCTGGCCGAAGATCGCCTGCTCGCGGGCGAATTGCTTTTCGGGATCGAACGGCGCCGCCGGCTGGCCGTCGAGCACGTAAGTGCCGGCGGCATAGACGTTGGAAAAGTCGGTGCCGAGCGGGCGGCCGAAGCGGTCGTTGAGGCCATCCGAGGTGGCGATCAGGAAGGCGGCGCCGAGCACCATGGCGGCGAGCAGCGCGATGGCCACCAGCCGCATCCGCTCGCGGGTCAGCCAGGCACCGGAGCGAAGAATGTCAATAAATCCGGCCATCGGAGCCGGCTTAACAGCGCCGGATTAAGGGACGGTTAGAGCATGATCCCGAAAAGTGGGGCCCGGTTTTCGGAAAGATCATGCTCCAGCGAAAAGCCCATCAACAGACTTGATGAATGCATCATTCTTTGCATCTTGCTGCCGTGCTTTCGGCCCATTACGACATTATTCGTAGCCTCTGGACTTGAACGAATCGGAGCCTTCGATGGCCTTCCTTGCGGACCACCTCAAGCGCGTCAAACCGTCTGCGACCATTGCTGTCACGGACAAAGCGCGCGCGCTCAAATTGGCCGGCCGCAACGTCATCGGACTTGGCGCCGGCGAACCGGATTTCGACACGCCCGACAACATCAAGCAGGCGGCGATCAAGGCGATCGAGAGCGGACGCGCGTCCAAGTACACCAATGTGGACGGCATTGCCGAGCTCAAGGACGCCGTGGTCAAGAAGTTCAAGCGCGAGAACGGCCTCGACTACAAGGCGTCGCAGATCACGGTCGGCACCGGCGGCAAGCAGGTGCTGTACAACGCGTTTATCTCGACGCTCAACCCGGGCGACGAGGTGATCATCCCGGCGCCCTATTGGGTGAGCTATCCCGACATGGTGCTGCTCGCCGGCGGAACGCCGGTGGCGATCGAGACCAGCATGGCGTCCGGCTTCAAGATGACCGCGGCGCAGCTTGAGCGCGCCATCACGCCGAAGACCAAATGGGTGCTGCTCAACTCGCCGTCGAACCCGTCGGGCGCGGCCTATTCGCGCGCCGAGTTGAAGGCGCTGACCGACGTGCTGGTGAAGCATCCCCATGTGCACGTGATGACCGACGACATGTATGAGCATCTGGTCTACGACGACTTCGTGTTCAGCACGCCGGCGCAGGTCGAGCCGTCGCTTTATCCGCGCACGCTCACCATCAACGGCTGCTCGAAGGCCTATTGCATGACCGGCTGGCGCATCGGCTATGCCGGCGGGCCGGAGCCGCTGATCAAGGCGATGGCGATGGTGCAGTCGCAATCGACCTCAAACCCGGCGGCGGTGTCGCAATGGGCGGCGGTCGAAGCGCTCAACGGGCCGCAGGATTTCATCGCCAAGCACAACAAGATCTTCAAGGAACGGCGGGATCTGGTGGTGTCGATGCTCAACCAGGCCAACGGCATCAAATGCCCAATGCCGGAGGGCGCGTTCTATGTCTATCCGTCCTGCGCCGGGACGATGGGCAAGACCGCTTCGACTGGCAAGAAACTGGCGACCGACGAAGATTTCGTCACCGAGTTGCTGGAAGCCGAAGGCGTGGCGGTGGTGCAGGGCACGGCCTTTGGCCTCGGTCCGGCGTTCCGCATTTCCTACGCCACCAAGACCGAAGACTTGGAAGAAGCCTGCCGGCGCATCCAGCGGTTTTGCGGCAATTTGAAATGATGCGTTAGCGTCATTACCGGCGGCGTGTCCCCAGACGACAATTCCGCCCTTGCCAGTCCCCCCTTTGCCTGAAACGATATGCGCAAGGGCCGGTCACTTGGTCCAACTCCCGGCCAGTCAAGGGAGGTTGCCATGAGTCAAAACGGCAGTAGTCCCCGAGGTCCCCGGTGCATTGCGCTGGTGGGCCCCTTCCAAAGCGGCAAGACAACACTTTTAGAAGCAATCCTCGCGCGCACCGGCGCCATCCAGCGTCAGGGCACGACCGAAGCAGGCACCACGGTCGGCGACGCCAGCAAGGAAGCCCGCCATCACAAGATGAGCGTCGAGGCTTCGATCGCCACCACCACCTTCATGGACGACAGCTACACATTCATCGACTGTCCCGGCTCGATCGAATTCATCCACGATATGCGCGCGGCGCTGCCGGCGATCGACGCGGCCGTCGTGGTCTGCGAAGCCGACGAGAAGAAGGTGCCGCAGCTGCAACTGATCCTGCGCGAATTGGAAGATCTCGATATTCCGCGCGTTCTGTTTCTCAACAAAATCGACAAGGCTGACCGGCGCGTGCGCGAGACGCTCAAGCTGTTGCAGCCGGCTTCACGCGTGCCACTGGTGCTGCGGCAAATTCCGATCTGGCATGGCGACATCATTTCCGGCTTCGTCGATCTCGCGCTCGAGCGCGCCTTTGTCTACAAGGAACACGCGGCGTCCGAAGTCATCGAGCTCAAAGGCGAGGACGCCGACCGCAAGAAAGAAGCGCGCTTCACGATGCTGGAGACGCTGGCCGACCACGACGACCAGTTGATGGAGCAATTACTCGAGGACATCGAACCGCCGCGCGACAAGGTGTTCGACGATCTCGCCAAGGAATTGCGCGAACGCATCATCTGCCCGGTGCTGATCGGCGCCGCCACGCGCTCGAACGGCGTGTTGCGCCTGCTCAAGGCGCTGCGTCACGAAGTGCCCGGCGTCGCCGAGACGGTGGCGCGCCTCGGCGTCAAAGCCGGCAACGATCCGCTCGCGTTGGTGCTCAAGACCTTCCACACCACCCACGGCGGCAAGATGTCGGTGGCGCGGTTGCTCGCCGGCGCTGCCGGCGACGGTACGACTTTCAATACGCCTGAAGGCGAAGCCGGCCGGGTGTCCGGCGTGTTCAAAGTGATGGGCCAGCATTTCGAGAAGCGCGCCCAGGCCACCGCCGGCGACACCGTCGCCTTCGGCAAGCTCGATTATGCCAAGACCGGCGATACGCTGTCCGCCAGCAAAACGGCGCATCCCGCGCTTGCCGCGGTGAAGCCCTACGCGCCGGTGCTGGCGCTGGCGGTCAATGCCAAAGAGCGCAAGGACGACGTCAAGCTCGGCGTCGCTTTCACCAAGCTTACCGAAGAGGATCCTTCGATCAGCGTCGTGCACAACGCCGAGAGCCACGAGGTCGTGATCTGGGGCCAGGGCGAGATGCATTTACGCGTGGCGTCCGAGCGGCTCGGCGACCGTTATGCGGTGCCGGTTTCGACGCGCCCGCCGGCCGTCGGTTATCGCGAGACCATCCGCAAGCCGATCACCATTCGCGGCCGGCACAAGAAGCAGTCCGGCGGCCATGGCCAGTTCGGCGACACCATGCTGGAAATCAAGCCGCTGCCGCGCAGTTCGGGCTTTAAATTCGAGGACAAGATCACCGGCGGCGTGGTGCCGCGCAATTACATCCCGGCGGTGGAGGAGGGCGTTATTGACGGTCTCAAGCACGGGCCGCTTGGCTTCCCGGTGGTCGATCTGTCGGTGGCGCTGATCGACGGCTCCTATCACACCGTCGATTCCTCCGACATGGCGTTCCGTATCGCCGGCCGCATCGGCATCGTCGAAGGCCTGCCGCAATGCCAGCCGGTGCTGCTGGAGCCGATCTATTTGGTGGAGATCGTCTGCCCGAGCGAGGCGACCGCGAAGATGAACGCCATTCTCTCTGGCCGCCGCGGACATATCCTCGGCTTCGACACCCGCGAGGGCTGGCAGGGCTGGGACACCGTGCGCGCACAGATGGCGGAAGCCGAGATCGGCGACCTCATCATCGAGGTGCGCTCGGCCACCGCCGGCGTCGGCAGCTTCACCTTCAAGTTCGACCACATGGCCGAACTCACGGGGCGCACCGCCGATCAGATCGTCGCGGCACGACGGGCGGCGGAATAACTCCCGTATTCATGACTTGACTGGGAAGTGACTTGACTGGGAAGTGACTTGCCTGTGAAGGCGCCACGCCCTACCTCTGGGCCGAGATTCTCAGAGAGTCACAGGCTATGAACGTCATTCGCCGCCGCGGCTGGGAAATTCCCGAACGCCTGGCCACGCCCACGCATTTGTTTTTCAGCCGCCGGGCTTTCATGGCGGGCGCGAGTGCTTTGGCGCTGGCGCCACGTGCCGCCATGGCGCAGCGGATCTCGGACTTGGTCAATCTGCCGGATCCGACCGCCGATCTCTATCCGGCCAAGCGCAACGAGAAATATGCGCTCGACCGTCCGATCACAGACGAAAAAATCAACGCGCACTACAATAATTTCTACGAGTTCAATTCCTCCAAGGAGGTCGCCGACCAGGCGCAGAAGCTCAACATCCGCCCATGGACGGTGAAGATCGATGGCATGGTCGAGAAGCCGATGGAGGTCGGCATCGACGACCTGATCCGCAAGCTGACGCTGGAAGAGCGCACCTACCGGCACCGCTGTGTCGAGGCCTGGAGCATGGCGATCGCCTGGACCGGCTTCCCGTTCTCTAAGCTTGTCGATTTCGCCAAGCCGTTGGGCTCGGCAAAATATATCGAGATGCAGACCTTCAACGACCCGAAGGTGGCGCCCGGCCTGCGGCAGACCTGGTATCCGTGGCCCTATATCGAAGGCGTCACGATGGCGGAAGCGACCAATGACCTCGCCTTTCTCGCTACCGGCGCCTACGGCCATCCGCTGGCCAAGCAGCACGGCGCGCCTTTGCGTTTGGCGCTGCCGTGGAAATACGGCTTCAAGTCGATCAAATCGATCGTGCGCTTCTCCTTCACCGACAAGCAGCCGAAGGGCATGTGGGAAAAGCTGCAGTCGTCCGAATACGGCTTCTGGGCCAACGTCAATCCGGAGGTGCCGCACCCGCGCTGGAGCCAGGCGAGCGAGGAAGTGATCGGCACCGGCGAACGGCGGCCGACGCTGATCTTCAACGGCTATGGCGAATACGTCGCCGATATCTACAAGGGCATGGAAAAAGAGCGGCTGTGGGCGTGAGCCGCTGCCGCGGAACTTATCGGCAGCCCCCTCATTAGGGTGTATCATCCGACCGGGGTGAATAAGCGGAGGCTGCCATGTCTACCAACCAACCTGACATCAATATGTTTCGCCGCGCGGCGCACGACCACTGGGTGCTGTTCCTGGTCGAGGGTGTCGTCCTGGTGGTTTTAGGCGCGACCGCCATCGTCATTCCGGTGCTGGCGACGCTGGCGGCGACCATCCTTTTCGGCTGGCTGTTTCTGGTCAGCGGCATCATGGGTCTGGTCTCGACGTTCTGGATGCGGCAGGCGCCCGGTTTCTGGTGGGCGTTGATTTCGGCGGTGCTGGGGATCGTGGTTGGCGCCCTGCTGCTGGCCTCGCCCTTGCGTGGCGCGGTCTCTCTCACCATCGTGCTGGTCGCCTTCTTCATCATCGAGGGCGTTGCCTCGATCATGTTTGCGCTCGATCACAAGCGCGAACTGTCCGGCCGCTGGGGCTGGATGCTGATGAGCGGCATCGTCGATCTGGTACTGGGCGCGATGATTTTCGCCGGCCTGCCGAGCACGGCGGCCTGGGCGATCGGCCTGCTGGTCGGCATCAACATGGTGTTCGGCGGCACCGCGCTGGTGGCCATGGCGGTGCACGCGCGCGAAGCCGCGCCGAGCCCTTAGGCTATTTTTTGTCGTGGCGTTCAGCCAAACGGCGGTCGTAATCGAGCACGGCTTGCAACAGCACCTGCGCGCCGGCCGCGCATTGCTCCTTTGAACTGAACTCTGCCTCGTTGTGGCTGATGCCGTCCTTGCACGGCACAAAGATCATGGCCGCCGGCGCGACCCGCGATACGAAGGCGGCGTCGTGGCCGGCGCGCGAGATCATGTCGCGCGCCGAATAGCCTGAAATCTCCGCCGCAGCGCGCACCGCGGCCACGCAATCGGCATCGAAGTGCACCGCCGGCTCGGCCGAGATAGTCTTCATCGTAATTTCAAGTCCGAGCTCGCGGCCGATCGTTTTGGCTTGCGCGGCGACCTCCTGTTCGACGCGATCGATCACCGCGGCATCGGGGTCACGCAGGTCTATAGTGAGAAAAACCTCGCCGGGCACGACATTGGGCGAACCGGGCTTGACCTCGAGCACGCCGACGGTGCCGACCGCGGAAGGAAATTTCAGCGCTGCCCGGTTGACCGCCTCAACGATACGCGCAGCACCAAGCAGCGCGTCATGGCGGCGCGGCATCGGCGTCGTGCCGGCATGGCTGTCCTGGCCGGTAATCGTCATTTCGTACCAGCGCATCGCTTGCACGCCGATCACCACGCCGATGTCCTTGCCCTCGGCTTCGAGATAAGGGCCTTGCTCGATGTGAACTTCGAAAAAGGCCGACAGTTTGTGGTCGCCGCAGGCTTGCGGACCGCGATAGCCGATTTTGTCCAGGGCGCTCCCGAATGTTTCGCCGCTGCGGTCCGCCCGCGCGCAGGCCCAGTCGCGGCTGTAGACGCCGGCGAACACGCCCGACGCGATCATCGGCGGCGCGAAACGCGCGCCTTCCTCGTTGGTCCAGTTGACCACTTCGATCGGTGCGAAGGTTTCGTAGCCGGCGCGATGCAAGGCGCGCAACGCCTCGAGTGCGGCCAGCACGCCAAGCGCGCCGTCGAACTTTCCGCCGGTCGGCTGGGTGTCGAGATGGCTGCCCATGGCGATCGGCGGAATATCCGCGCGCTGGCCGGGGCGCCGGGCGAACATCGTGCCCATGTCGTCGATGGTTACGGTGCAGCCCAGGGTCAGCGCCTGCGCCTTGAACCAGTCGCGCACTTGCGCGTCGAGTTCGGTCAGTGTCAGCCGGCAGATGCCGCCCTTCGGCGTCGCGCCGATCTTGGCGGTCGCCATAAGGTCGTCCCATAGGCGCTCAGGGTCGATGGTGAGGTTTTTCATCGGACGATCAATCATTGAGGATCGCTACCGCACGAGTCCAGCCGGCGGAACCGCCGCGCACTTTCACCGGAAAGCAGCTCACCGTGAAGCCTTTGGCCGGCAGCGCTTCGAGATTGTGCAGCTTTTCGATATGGCAGTAGCCGATCTCGCGTCCGGCGCGATGGCCTTCCCAGATCAGTCTGGGATCGCGGGTCTCGGCGTACTTTTGCATGGTGTAGATAAAGGGCGCGTCCCAGCTCCAGCCATCGGTGCCGGTGATGCGCACACCACGTTCGAGCAGATAGAGCGTCGCTTCTCGGCCCATGCCGCAACCTTTGGCGACATAGTCGGGGCGGCCATAGGCTTCGCCTGCGGCGGTGTTCACCACCACGATCTCGAGCGCCGACAGCGTGTGACCGATGCGCTTGAGTTCGGCCTCGACATCGGCGGCGGTCGCGACATAGCCGTCGGGGAATTTGCGGAAGTCGAGCTTGACGCCGGGCTGCAGGCACCAGTCGAGCGGCACCTCGTCGATGGTAAGCGCCCGCTTGCCGCCATCCATGGTGGAAGCGAAATGATAGGGCGCGTCGAGATGGGTGGTGCAATGGGTCGACAGCTTCACCCACTCAAAGCCCCAGCCTTCGCCGTTGGGCAGGTCTTCCTTTTTCAGCCCGGGAAAGAATTTGAGAATGTCGGCGGCGGTTGCCTGATGATCGAGGTATTCGATCTTGGGACCGTAGCCAGGCGGATCGGCCGCGACGTCGTTTTCCAGTGGCACTGAGATGTCGATCACCTGGCGCGGCATCGGCGGACTCCCTTTTCGTCATCCACGACTTTACTGTGGGCAGCATAGCAAGAGGAGAGCTGCATGCCTGCCTATTGGGTTGCGCGTTCGAAAATCAACGATCCGGTCCAGTACAAGAAATATACCGACCTGGTGCCGGCCATCATCGCCAAATTCGGCGGCAAGGTATTGGCGCGCGGCGGACGTTTTCAGATCATGGAAGGTCCCGACAAATTCCATCGTTTCATCGTGATTGAGTTCCCAACGCTGGAGCAGGGTGCCGCGTGTTTCACATCGCCGGAATACGACAAGGCCGCCGCGTTCCGGCGCAGCGGCGCGGGCGAGGTGGAAACCATCATGGTGGAGGGGGTCTAGGCCGCCCACCATAGCGGGGCAGCCTATGGACGTGGGCCGGTTTGGCCGCGCCGTATGATTTTGCGGCGCAATACGCCGCGATGATGGGCTAATACTGGCCATTAGGCGGGTAGACCATTGCACCGGGCGCTGTCATTATCGCCCATCTAAAAAAACGAAACTTATCGGGAGGAGAACATGATGCAATTCCTTAAATCCCGGACATCGGCGTGGATTGCGGGGACGACGGTCGCCCTCGTCGCCTGCGCGGCGTTCGTAATGTCCGGCCACGCACAGACTCAGGAGCCGATCAAGATCGGGTTCGGCATGTCGCAGACCGGTCCGCTCGCTGCCAACGGCAAGCAGGCGCTGCTCGGCATGAAGATCTGGGAAGAAGAGACCAACGCCAAGGGCGGCCTGCTCGGCCGTCCGGTCAAGCTGATCTACTACGACGATCAGTCCAATCCTTCGACTGTTCCGGGCATCTATACCAAGCTGCTGGACGTCGACAAAGTCGATCTTGTTGTCGGTGGCTACGCGACCAACATGAACGCGCCGGCGATGCCCGTCGTCATTGCGAAGAAGAAGACCTACATCAGCCTGTTCGCGCTCGACGTGAACTCCGAATTCCACTATCCGAAATATTTCTCGGTGCTGCCGACTGGGCCGCAAACCAAGCCGTCCTTCACCGAGGGCGTATTCCAGATTGCCCAGCAGCAAAATCCGAAGCCGTCGACACTCGGGCTGGTGGTTGAGGACGCCGAGTTCTCGAATAATGCCTGCGAGGGCGCGCGCGAGAACGCCAAAAAATTCAACATGAAGATCGTCTACGACAAGAAATATCCGCCGAACACCACAGACTACACGCCGATCCTTCGCGCAGTGCAGGCAGCCAATCCCGATGTCGTCATTGTCTGTTCCTATCCGCTCGGCTCGGTCGGCATCGTGCTGGCGGCCAATGAAATGAACTACGCACCGAAAATCTTCGGTGGGGCCATGGTCGGCCTGCAGGCCACGGTCTTCAAGAACAAGCTCGGATCCAAGCTCAACGGCATTATCAACTATGAAACCTGGGTTCCGTCGGACAAGCTGATGGCGCCGGCGGCCGAGTTCTTCAAGAAGTATCAGGCAAAAGCAGGCGCCGAAGGCGTCGACCCGCTTGGTTATTATCTCGGTGGTTGGGGCTACGCCTATATCAACATGCTGGGCGAAGCGATCACCGGTACCAAGAGCGTCAACGACGACAAGATCGCCGACTATCTTCGCAAAAATCCCCATAAGACGATCATGGGGGATTGGTCGTATGGTCCGGGCGGAGAGTGGACCAAGTCCGGCATGATGCAAGTGCAGTATCACGACATCAAGGCGGGCGAGACCTGGAAGGGCATGGACTATCAGACCGTGCTTACGCCGGCCTCGCTGGCAACCGGCAAGGTGATTTACCCCTACGCCAACGCGAAGAAATAATCTCGCAAACGCGTTCGGCATAACTGAAAACGGCGCGGCAAACGGTTGCCGCGCCGTTTGCGTTTCGGCCGCTGTCTACATGCCGAGATAAAACTTGCGGATCAGATCGTTGTTGTTGAGTTCGGCGGCCGAGCGGCCTTCGAAGGCGATCTTGCCGTGCACGATGACATAACCGCGGTCGGCAATGCGGATCGCCTGGGTGAAGTTCTGCTCGGCCATCAGCACCGTGAGCTGGTAGTGCTCCTTGAGCTGCTTGATGGCGTCGATGGTGCGGCTGACCAGTTGCGGGGCGAGGCCGACCGAAGGTTCGTCCACCAGCAGAATGCGCGGCGCCAGCATCAGCGCGCGGCCCAGCGCCAGCATCTGCTGCTCGCCGCCGCTCATTGAGCCGGCGAGCTGATGTCGCCGCTCCGCCAGGCGCGGAAACGCCTCGCAGCAAAACGCGTAATTCTCCTTGATCTGCGCGCGCGCCTTGGGCCGGAACGCACCCAGCATCAGGTTTTCTTCCACCGTCAGTTTCGGGAACAGCCGGCGGCCTTCCGGCACCAGCGCGATGCCGAGATCGACGATCTGCTCGGTTTTCATGCCGACCAGATCGTGTTTCTCGCCGTCGATGTCAGCGACGATGCGGCCTTCGGCGGGCTTAACGATGCCCATGATGCATTTCATCAACGTGCTTTTGCCGTTGCCGTTGGTGCCGAGCAGTGCAACCGTCTCGCCGGCGTTCACGTTGAGCGAAACGTCATGGATCACCCGCACCGCGCCATAGGCGGCGTGCACGTTTTCGATGGTGAGGCTACTGGCCAATGTATGCCTTTACGACTTCGGGGTTTTGCACGACGTCTTCCGGCTTGCCGTCCGCGATCTTCTTGCCGGACACCAGCACCGCCAGCCGCTGCGAGAAGCTCATGACCGCGCTCATGATGTGCTCGATCAGGATCACGGTGATGCCGCGCTCGTTCATGCGCATGAGCAGCGCCAGAATGTCATCGATTTCGGAATGCGACAGGCCCGCCATCGATTCATCGGCGATCAACAGTTTCGGCTCCGCCGCCATGGCGCGGGCGAGTTCAAGCTTGCGCATCTCGACTTGCGTCAAGTCGCGCGGCAATTGTTTCGCCTTCTTCAGCAACCCCACCATGTCGAGCAGCTCATGGCAGCGCGCATCGAGATCGCCGGCGGAACGCAGCGGCCCCTTGCGGGCGTGCACGGTATAAAGCAGCGGAATGCGCAGATTGTCGGCCAGCGACATGCTGTGGAACGGACGCGGCAATTGAAAACTGCGCGCCAGCCCGCGATGGGTGCGCTGGTGGGCGGCAAGCTTGTCCACCACGTGGCCGTCGAAACTCACCGAGCCACCCTCGTTTCTCAGCGTACCGCAGATGCAATTGACCAGCGTGCTCTTGCCCGAGCCGTTCGGTCCGATCAGCCCGAGCCGCTCGCCCGGCTGCACTTCCAGATCGATGCCGTCGAGCGCGACGAAGCCGCCGAAGCGCTTGCTGATATTGTCGACGTGCAGCAGCGCGCTCATGGCCGCCTCCGCTTGCGCCAATGTTCCTGCACCAGCCCGACCAGGCCGTTGGGCGCGATGATCACGAAGGCCACCAGCAGGATGCCGACGATCAGCAGGTTGACCGCCGAGGAAATCGTGACGGTGGCGATCTGCTGCAACGATCCGAGCAGGATCGAGCCGACCAGTGGGCCGATCCAGCTGGTGGTGCCGCCGATCATCGGCATGGCGATCGAATTGACCGCGTAGTCCAGGCTGAAGGCTGAGGCCGGTTGCAGATAGCCGATGTAATAGGGGAATGGCGCGCCGGCCATGCCCATGAAGGCGCCCGACAGCGTGGTGGCGATCAGCTTGAGCCGCAGCGTGGGTACACCGGAGGCTTCCGCCGCCAGTTCGTCGTCGCGGATGGTGGCGAAGCCGAAGCCGAGTTGCGAGCGCTCAATCGCCCGCGCGGTGGCCAATGCGATCACCGCAAGGATCAGCATTAGCACGAACAGATAGACGATGTAGTTGATCGTAATGCCGGCAAACTGGATTTCCTCCGGACGGATAATATAGGCGCCGCGCGAGCCGCCGACGAAATCCCAGTTGACCACCAAAGTCTGCAACACCACCGCCAGCGCCAGCGTCGCGATGGCAAAGAACGAGCCGCGCAGCCGCAGCGTCAGATAACCCATGCCGAAGCCGGCAATACCGGACACGATGCCGCCGAACACGATCAGTATCGGGATCGGCAAGGGGAAGATGGCGTGCAGGACCGGCGCAATACTGCTGTCGGGAAACCAGGTATCGATCACGGCATCGAATTTATGCAGTGCGACCGAACTGTAGGCGCCCATCGCGAAGAATGCAGCCGAGCCGAAATTCACGTAGCCGCAATAGCCGCCGAGGATATTCCAGGCGGTGGCCAGCACGATGTATTGCAGGATCGTGTAGCCGGCGAAATAGAAATAATCGAGGCCCAGCCAGGCGGCGAAGGCCATGACCACAAGGCCGACACCGATCGCAATAGTTGAGAATTTCAAGCCGTTCACGGGTTACCGTCCCAAAAGTCCGGCCGGCCGGAACGCCAGCGTCAACAGAAGAAAACCGAACGACACCGCCGGCGCCCATGACGGGCCGTAGAAGGTCGCGGTCAGGCTCTCGACCACGCCGAGGATAAGGGCGGCGATCAACGTGCCGGGCATGCTGCCAAGGCCGCCCAGCACGCAGATGGCGAACACGCGGCCGATATATTCGCGTCCAACCGAAGGCTCGACCGGCTGGATGATGATGAGCAACGCGCCCGCGATCGAGGCGGTGGCGATCGAAATGCCGAAGGCGATGCGTTTGATCTTGATCGGATCCGCCGCCATCAATTGCAGCGCCAGCTGATCTTGCGACACCGCCATGATGGCGCGGCCTAGAAAGGTGCGGGTGACGAAGAGTTCGAGCAAACCAAACATCGCCAGCGCCACCAGGCAGGGCACCAGCATGCGCAGCGGCATGTCAATCAGGCCGAGATGGATGCTGGGGCCGATATAGGCGGCTTCGACGTAGCGGTAGTCGACGCCGAACACCAGGATCAGCGACACTTCGGTGATGAACAGCAGGCCGAAAAAGAACGCGAGGCCACGCAAAGATTCCTGACCGCGTTTCTCAAACGATAAATAATAGACCTGGTAGACTAGCGCGCCGAGCGCGTAGAACGCCGGCAACACCATGATGCTCACGACAATCGGGTCGATGCCGAAATTGATGTTGACGAAATACGCGATGTACGAGCCGAGAATGATGAAGGCCGGATGCGCGATGTTGACGATGTCGAGCATGCCGAACGAGATCGAGACACCGGCGGTGACGGCAGCATAGAAGCCGCCGAGCAACAGGCCTGCGACGATGGCGTTGAGCAAGAGATCGGCGGAAATATCCATACGCGCTTCAACCGGGACACTCGTTTCAGCGTGTCGAACGGACCGGTTTTGTTTCCCCTTTGAAACCCGTTTTTTCTTTGCCCGCCAGTTTGCAGGAAGCCCGGTGGCTTGGCTAGTCCATTGATCGATCAGCTAAACCGGCAAAATGAAACGCCCGCCGCCGGACATAAGAGCCGCAGCAGCGGGCGCGTTTTAACGAACGGTGATCAGGCCGCAGCTTGTGGGCGCACGCCCTCGGGCAGTTGCATCGGCTTGTTGGCGCTATCTTTGAACTCGACAGTCATGAACACGATTTCATGGTCGCTAAGATTTGCCAGATCGTGCACCTTGAACTCGCTTTTACCGTAGGTTTCGTGGCGGGTCTCGCCCGGCTGATAGGTGAATTCGACGACAGCGCCATCATGCACATATTGGCGAGCGCGGCCTCCGCTAACGCAGGTCCAGAAATAATCCAGCACGTGGCGGTGGAACCCGATGCGCTCGCCGGGGGCGAGGCGGATGATCCAGACGCGGGTGCGGTCGGTTTCCGACAGCAGCGTCGAGCCGACGCAAGGGTTATGATTTTTCGCTTCGTGCGCGAACTCGGCAGCGATGTCTGCCGGCCACGCCGACTTGTCCTTCTTCTCGGCGGCTTTATCGAGCATGGTCACAGCCATGAGCATTACTCCGATGCTATTTACCGTCATATATAGCATATTTCGGCAAACGGGAAGATTGAGGCGGAGCAATTGGCCGAATCCAAAGCGGTTGTGATCGGCGGCTCGATGAGCGGCCTGCTGTGCGCGCTGTTGTTGCGCAGGGCCGGCTGGAGCGTGGATATTTACGAGCGCGTGGAAAGCGAACTGTCCGGCCGCGGGGCGGGGATCGTCGCCCAACAGGAGCTGATCGAGCGTTTGCGCAGATTGGGGCTCGCCACCGACGCGCTCGGCGTGCAGATCACAACCCGCAAGATCCTCGATCGCCAAGGCCGCGTGACCGAGCAATTCCACTGCCCGCAGGTGCTCACCGCTTGGGAGCGCGTCTACCGGCTGTTGCGCGATGCTTTTCCGCCGGAGCATTATCATCGCGGCCGCGGATTCGCCGGCTACGAGCCCGGCGCCAATTCGGTGGTGGCGCGGTTTTCGGATGGCGAAACGGTCGAGGCCGATCTGCTGGTGGGCGCCGACGGCACGCGCTCGACCGTGCGCGGGCAAGCCTTGCCGGCGGCCGTACCGCTTTATGCCGGCTATTGCGCCTGGCGCGCGTTGATCGCGGAAAGCGCGCTGCCCGCGGACGTGCACCGCGACCTGTTCGATGACATGACCTTCACGCTGCCGCCGGGCGAACAGTTGCTGGGTTATCCGGTGGCGGGCCCGGACAACGATCTGCGCCCCGGTCATCGCCGCTATAACGTGGTGTGGTATCGCCCGGCGGATGAACAAACGAAATTGCCATGGCTGTTGACCGACGAACGCGGCACCACACATGCGCTCTCGATTCCGCCGCCGCTGATCCGGCGCGAGGCGATCGCCGAGATGCGTGCGGCGGCCGAGCGCTTGGCGGGGCCGCAGCTCCGCCACATCATAAAGCTGATCGACGAGCCGATCCTGCAGCCGATCTACGATCTGGAGTCGCCGCACATGGCGTTCGGTCGGGTGGCGATCCTGGGCGATGCGGCTTTCGTCGCGCGCCCGCACGTGGCGGCCGGCGTTTCCAAGGCGGCGGACGATGCCGCGGCGCTGGTGGAGGCGCTCACGGCCGAACCCGATGTGGCGGCGGCGCTCAGGCGTTTCGAGGCGGCGCGTCTAGACGAAAATCACCGCATCATCGAGCGCGCCCGCCATCTCGGCGCCTATCTGCAGGCGACGCAAACGCAAGAAGAACAGGCGCGCGCCGGCGTGCACTCAACCGACGGCGCGGTGATTGCGGAGACGGCGGTGCTGGATTTCTTGCATGCGTGACGCGCAATTGTCGATGCGATGGCGCGCTGAAGCCGCGGCCTGTTTCAGTTTTGATATTCCAATATGTACATGCCGCCATTGAAGTCGGTGCTGTAGACGACCCCGTCGGCGGTCACCAGCACGTCACAGGTCTGGATAACTTTGGTCCGGTTCAGGCGTGTATCGACCAAGCGGTTGGGCGTCGGCGGGACAAAGGCGGCGACCTCCTTGGGCCGGAAGGCGTCGCGAATATCGAACACGCGAATGCCGGCGTTCTGATAGGTCGCAAAAATAAGGTCCGAACTGACGAAGGTGCCCGGACGATTTTCGTGAATATTGTGCGGGCCGAAATGCGCGCCTTTGCTGCAATAATTCGCTTCGTCCGGCGTCGGAAAGGTCGAGATGCTGACCGGATTGACCGGCTCACGGATGTCGAACATCCAGATGTATTTGATGCCGTCCTCGCAATTGTCGAGCACGGCTTCGTCGGCCACCACCAGCAGATTCCTGTCTGGTAGCGGCAGGCAATTATGGGTGCCGCCGCCAAAGGGCGGCGACCAGTTGAGGTGCTTGATCAGCTTGGGCTTTGTCCGGTCCGACACATCCATCATGACGAGACCGCCATCGCGCCAGGCGCCGTAAGCGGTATCGCCATTGACGATGGCGTGATGCAGACCGAAGCGGCGATTCTCGCTCCAAGTCGGCTGCTCACCGGCGGCGGTGTTCATGCCGGGGAGCCAGTAGCGGCCGGCCTCTTTCGGTTTGGTCGGATCTGACATGTCGACGGTCATGAAGATGTAGTCGGTAAAGCCGTCGAGCATCGCCGACACGTAGGCCCAGCGGCCGCCGGTGTACCAGATGCGGTGAACGCCGCCGCCTGCCACCGGCATGAAGCCGATCTTACGCGGCTCTTCCGGCTTCGAAATGTCGTAGACCGCCAGACCGGCGGTCCAGTCGTGCTTCTTGGCCTCGGCGGCGTAACCGTGCTCAGCCTTTTCGGCGTGTGAGCCGATGTAATAGGCGCGCTCGTCCTGGAATTCCTCGGCGGCAAACATGTCCATAGCGTTGATCACCAGCAACAGGTCGCCATGCGTTTGCAGGTGAATAGTCCAGGTGTTGTGCGGCGCCGACATATATTTGACCGGCTTCGGGTTGCGCGGGTCGCGCACATCAATGACGCTGAAGCCCTTGGAGAACATGTGGCCGACATAGGCGTAGCCTTTGTTGACCATGATCTGCACGCCGTCCGGCCTGCCGCCTTGATCGGTGTAACCGATCAGCTTCATGTTTTTGGCGTAGTCCGGTTTGGGCAAGTCTTGGCTGCTCATGCGTGGCGTTCCTGAGATGGCGCGACGTAAGCGGTCATAGCCGCAGCCAGTTATTGGGTTACAGAAATTCGCGTTCTTTGTTGAAAGGCGCGTCCATCGTGTAGCCGTGCGCGGCGCGGTAGCCGTCGTAGCGGTACCCCTTGTATTCCAGAACAATGGATACAACGAACGCGATGAGCACCATGGCGACGATGAACTCCGCCAGACCCGGGATGGGATATTGCATCAGGCCGCTGGCAACCGCGCCGGCGGCAAAGAAGTAGACGAAATAACCCGCGGTCTTGTGATAGGCCTCGAAAACCCGCCGGCGCGTCGTCATGTTGTAATGGTCGCCGAACCATGTCTTCGGATCGTTCGGATCGGCGGAGTAGTAATTTTTCCCGCCGTGCTTGCCTCTGAGCCAGCCGCCCATGATCTGCAAACATCCGAGCGTGACTGTCGTCAGGCCGAACAAAGAATGAAATGAGCCGCTGAAGCCGCCGCTGACGGTGACCGCCACGATCGCACCCGCCAGCGCCAGCCCGATCGAAAACATCAGTCCGTGTTTGTGAACGCTGAACCACCACCATTCTATGTTTTTGATGGCGACTTTCCGGTGAAGGCCGGTGAGCGTCGGCTTCGGTTTGCCGAAACGGATGATGATGATGCAAGTCGGAACCAGCACGAACCAGACCGTGACCATCAGGATGGCGTGATAATCCCAATGAACCGGGATGGTCATTCCCAGAAAATCAAAATGCACTTCCGTCGGAATGTGCGTTTGAATCCCGATCACTGCCATCTCCGCCATTTTTCCAAACTTTAAATTTCTACGCCTGTTGAACGCGGCAGAGTAAATATTAGCATTAAAAGACGACTGCCAAGCCTGCTAACGATTTCGTGCTTACATTCCCAGCATTTTCTTGGCATTGCCGCCGCAGATCGCGGCGCGTGCTGTGTCGTCGAGGCTTTCGACCGAAGCGACATGGCCGATCGGATCGTATTCCAGCATGTCGAACGGATAATCCGTGCCCAGGACGATACGGTCGGCGCCGAAAGTCTTCACCAGCGCTTCCAGCTGATGCGGCGTAAAGACCACCGTGTCGAAATAGACGTTCCGCCGCAGATAGGTCGTCGGCGGCTTCGGCAGGTCGCCGTGAGAATCCGAGCGTGCGCCCCAGGCATGATCGATCCGGCCGGAATAGGCGCCGAGAAAGCCGCCGCCGTGCACGGCCAGCACGCGGAGCTTGGGATGCCGTTCAAAGACGCCGTCGAAGATCAGGTAGTGCAGCGCCACCGTGGTATCGAGCGGATTGCCGATCACGTTGTTGAAATAGAAGCGTCCAAAACGCTGCGGCTGGGTGAACCCCGTCGGGTGGATCAGTACCAGCGCATCGAGTTCCTCGGCTTTCTTCCAGAACGGCGCGAAAGCGGGGTCGGACAGCTCCTTGCCGTTGACGTTGGTCAAGATTTCGACGCCCTTGAAGCCGAGCTGTTTCATGCCGCGCTCGAGCTCCTTGGCGGCTTCGTTGCCGTCCTGCATCGGCACGCCGCCGAGCGCTACCAGCCGGTCGCTATGCTTGCCGACATATTCCGCGATGCCGTCGTTGAGCGCGCGGGCGGCTTGCACGCCGACATCGACCGGCAGGTAATAGTAAATCTGCGGCGGGGCCGGGCAGATGAGCTGCATGTCGACGCCCATCTCGTCCATTACGGCAAAGCGTTCGTCTGTCGTGCTCATACGCGTGCGAATGTCGGCGGCCTGCTTGGCCATCAAAGCCTGCGTTTCGGGCGTCGAGTCTTGAACCAGCGGATCGGTGGCTTGCTTGAGATGCGGCGTCACGATTTCAGCGACGCGCGGCACCGCGACATGCGCGTGCATGTCGAGGGTAAGGCCCTTTGGCCGCGTTTCGCGCCCCGGCTTGCCGTGCTTGCGCGCCGCGGTGTTGGCATATTTGTTCCAGATCGCCATTGTGAATTGCCTTTCTGATTTCCTAGAACACGCCGAGATGCTGACGCAGATCGACGCCGTCTTTGTCCAGTTGCGCGGGCGTGGAGACGACCGCGACGTGCCCGGTATTGAGGATGACGATGTCGTCGGCGACATCGAAGACCAACCTTGGATTTTGCTCGACCAGCACGATCGACAGCCCGCTTTCCTTCAGTTTACGGATCGTCGCCATCACCTCGGCGACGATCTGCGGCGCCAAGCCCTCCGACGGCTCGTCCATCAACAGCACGCGCGGATTGCCCATCAACGCGCGGCCGATCGCCAGCATCTGCTGCTCGCCGCCCGACAGATGCGCGGCGATCTGGCTGCTGCGCTCTTTGAGCCGCGGAAACATCGAGAATATGGTGTCGGCGGTCCATGGCGCATGTCTGCTTCCGGTATCAGGCTTGCGCGCCGCCACCATCATGTTTTCGCGCACGGTCAGGCTCTTGAAGATGCGCCGACCCTGCGGCACCAGGGCCACGCCGCGCGCCGCGATCATTTCGGGCGACAGGCCAGTCACCGGCTCGCCGAACACCGCCACCTCGCCTAGGCGCGGCGGCAGCAGGCCCATGGTGACGTTCATGCAGGTGGATTTGCCGGCGCCATTGCGGCCGAGCAGGCCGAGCATGCGCGCTTCGCCGAGCTCGAACGACACGCCTTGCAGCACGTGGCTGTCGCCATAATAGGCGTCGATATTTTTCAGGCTGAGCGCGCTAGTGGCCAAGATAGACCTCCCGGGTGCGCGGGTCGGCCACCACCTCGGCGCGGTTGCCTTCGACAATCACCTCGCCGAAATGCAGCAGCGTAATGCGCTCGGCGAATTCCAGCGCCACGTCCATATTGTGCTCGATCATCACGATGGTCACGTCGCGCGGGATCGCCATTAGGCATTTGTGCACATCGCGGCGCTCGTCGATCGACAGGCCGGCGAATGGCTCGTCGAGCAGCAACACTTTCGGATTCTGCGCCAGCGCCATGGCGATTTCGACGCGGCGGCGCTCGCCATAAGAGGTTTGCGGCAACGGGCGGTCGGCAATGTGGGCGAGACCGACGCGCTCCAGCGCCGTGCGGGCATGTTCGACCAGATGGCCTTGGTGCTTGATGTCGATCAGCGGATTCCAGCGTGCCGGCGATAGACCCAGCAATGCCAGCGAGACATTGTGGATGATGGTGTCGCGCGGAAACAAAGTGATGATCTGGTAGGTGCGCGCCATGCCCATATGCGGACGGGCCCGGCTCGGGGTCTTGGTGATGTCTTGTCCGAACAGATGGATCGAGCCCTTATCGGGCGTAATCTCGCCCGTGATTAGATTAAACAGCGTGGTCTTGCCGGCGCCGTTGGGGCCGATGATCAGCCGGCGCTCGCCCGGTTCGACGCTGAGATTGATCCCGCGGGTGACATGCAGCCCGCCGAACGATTTGTTGAGGCCAGTAACGGTGAGCGCGGTCATGGCGGAGGCCCCAAGGTTCCCTTCGCCGGGACGGCCTTCGGTTTTTGATTCATCTGGTGCCAGGCCAGCCGCCACAGCCGTGTGCTGCCGGGCACCAGGCCTTCCGGCATCAGGATGACGATGGCGACGAAAATGGCGCCGAGCAGGAAATTCCAGCGCTCGATGAAGCCGCTCACCACGGTCTTGACTGTCACCACCAGCGCGGCGCCGACGATCGGGCCAAGCAGGGTGCCGGCGCCGCCCGAGATCACCATCAGCAGCACTTCCGCCGAGGAGGTGAGCGCCAGCGTCTGCGGGCTGATGAACTGCGTGTAATAGACGAACAAGATGCCGGCGACGCTGGTCAACAACCCGGACATCAGGCAGGCCCAGAAGCGGATCAGCCAGACATGATAGCCGAGCGCATTCATGCGGCGCGGCTGGTCGCGCGTGCCCCGCAGCGCGGCGCCGAACGGCGAGCGCACGAACACCGCCATCGCGGCGACCGAAAGCAAAAATACCACCAGTGTCGTGTAATAGAAGGTGCCCGGCGAGGCCAGGGAATAGCCGAACGGTTCCGGCCGCGTATGCAGGCTGATGCCGTTATCGCCGCCGGTCAGGCTGATCCAACGGTAGGCGAGACCCCACAGGATTTCGCCCAGCGCCAGCGTGATCATGATGAAGCCGATGCCGGTCGAGCGCAGCGCCAGCACGGCGTAAACGGCCATCGATGCGATGCCGACAATAAGCGCGACGATGATCGACACCGGATGGCCGTACCCGCTTTGCAGCATGAAGCCGGTGGCGTAGGCGGCGACGCCGAACAGCCCGGCATGGCCGAGCGACACCAGCCCGGCATAACCGACAAGCACGTTCAGGCCGAGGGCGAAGATGGCGTAGAATAGGATCTGGCTGGCGACGTTGACGTAATAAATGCCGGGCATCCAGAACGGCACGGTAACGAGCGCCACGAACGCGATGCCGAGAGCGAGCAGACGCGGATTCATGGTACGTGCCTGCCGAACAGACCCTGTGGCCGCAAGATCAGCACCAGCAGCATCGGCAGGAACAGGACAAAATAGGCAAGCTCGGGTAGCAGCGCCTGACCGAAATTATAAATGAAGCCGACGATGATACTGCCGACGAAGGAGCCGAGCAGGCTGCCGGTGCCGCCGAGAATGACCACCACGAGCGCCAGCGGCAACATGTCTTGGTCGAGCCCGGGATAAACCGACAGAATCGGGCCGCCGATGATGCCGGCGAAAGCGGCCAAACCGGCGCCGAGTGCGAACACAATCGTAAAGAGTTGCGAGACGCGGATGCCGACCACGCGCGCCATGTCGGGGTCGTCGACGCCGGCGCGGATCATGGCGCCGAGCCGCGTCCGGTCCAGCAGCAGCCACAGCCCGACCGCGATGATCATCGCGATCACGATGATGGCCAGGCGGTACATCGGAAACGCCAGCACGCCGTAGCGCACGAACCCGTCCAGTTCCGGGGGCGTGGTGACATTGAGGGGGTCGCCGCCCCACACCATCAGGCATAAATCGGCGGCCATGAAGGACAGCCCGAGCGTTACCAGGACCTGCGCCAGTTGGTCGCCCGGAAGCCGCCGCAGCAGCAGCCGCTCGGCCAGCGCGCCGAGCGCGGCGACGGCAAGTGTCGCCAGGATCGCCGCCAGCCAGAAATTCAGCTTAACGCCGCCGACGCCCAGGACGAAGGTGGCGCCGATATAGGCGCCCAGCATGAACAGCGAGCCGTGCGTCAAATTAGGGATACGCATCAGCCCGAAGATCAGCGAGAAACCTGCCGACAGCAGAAACAACAGGCCACCGAATGTGACGCTGTTGACCGCCAGCACCAGCCAGAAGGTCATGTTCGCAGGTTTCCCGCGCTCATCATGTCAAAAGACCGCGGGCGCCTGTGCGACGCCCGCGGAATGGTTTGAGTTACGACTTGAGCGGCGGGAAGTCGCGCGAGTAGACCGGCTGCGAGAGGAACTTCTTCTCGTCGTAGGTCCAGAACTGACTCACGTTGTGATAGGTCTTGATCGTCTTGTTGATGTATTTGCTGCCGGACTTTTCGACACGGCGGATGAAGAAGTCGCCGACCACGTTGCCGAGGTGATCGAACTTGATCGGTCCGCGCGGCGTATCGGTGAGCGATAACGACTTCATCGCCGCCATCAGCGCCGCCTTGTCGTCTGACTTGCCACCGGTCTTCTCCAGACCCGCCTCGACCACCTGGCCGTTAACGTAGAGGCCGGCGCAGTAGAAGCCCGGGTCGACGCCGTAATCCTTGTTCATGGCGGCAACGAAGCGTTTGTTGCTGTCGGTGTTGAGGTCGAGCGTGTAGGGGCAACTGCTGTACATGCCGATGGCTTCATCGCCGAACGAGCGCAGCAGCGCATCGTCGCCGCCGGTTTCGCCGGTCACTACGGGGAACTTCAGCCCGGCCGCGGCATATTGCTTCAAGAAACGCAGCGGATTCGAGCCGGCGAAGCCCTGACAGACGCCGTCGCAATCCGCGATCTGCGCGAGATAGGGCGTGTAATCGGGCGTGACGATCGGCGGCCACAGCTTTTTGAGAATCTTGCCGCCGTTGTCCTCGAAGGTCTGTTGGAAGCCACCCATCTGCTCGTAGCCGAAGGCGAAGTCTTCCGAGATCGTGATCATGCGCTTGAGCTTGAGCTCCTTGGCGGCGAAGTCCGCCATCGGGTGCATGGCCTGGGCCGATGTCGCCGACGCGCGCATGAAATAAGGATTTGGCCGGCGCTGCGTCATGTCTTCGGCGGCGGCAAGGCTCAGGCACGGCGTCTTCTGCTCCGCAATATAATCGGTGATGGCCAGCAACTCGAAAGCTGCGAGCGGGCCTACAATGGTGTCGACCTTGTCGCGCTCGATCAGTTCTTGCGCCTTGGTCTTGGTGCCGGCCGGGCTGCCGCCGGTATCGGCGGAGAAAAACTCCACTTTGCGGCCGGCGAAGGTGTAATTCTTTTCCTTCAGGAACGTGACGATGCCCTGTTCCATCTGGATCCCGCCCTGCGCGAGCGGGCCGGTCTTGACTGTGAGCAGGCCGAGCTTGAACGGCGCGGCTTGCGCGATCGCCGGCGCTGGAAACTTGAACGTCGCTGCTGCGGCGCCGACGGCTGTCGCGGCCATGAACTTACGGCGGGTGAATTTGCGAGACATTTCATTCCTCCCTTTGTTGCCCCTGGTGGGGCACATGACGTGAGCGGCCTTGTGCGGCCGGTTTTTGTCGGCCGTCGCGGCCGAATTCAATACGAAATCCCAAGCGTTGCAGGCCGCCAGCCCCACTGTGGCGCCCTAAACCGGGCCTATCATCGGCTAATGCGTTCCATGATGTAAAGCCCGGTCGCTGAGTACGGCCCAACCACGAGTGGTGGGCAGGCTGCAGCCGGTCATGCTACATATTCAAGCATAACAAACTGTCGGGGCGGGGAGCGGCACCCATGGCGACGAACGGATTTGAGGTCAGGCCTTTATCCGGCTCGGTCGGCGCGGAAGTTTTGGGCATCGACCTTGGTAGCGAGCCCGGCCACAACGTCATCGCTGCTATTCGCCAGACATGGCTCGAGCATGGCGTGATCTTCTTCCGCGATCAGGACCTGCCGCCGGCGAAATTCCTCGCCTTTGCAAAGCGCTTCGGCGACGTTGTCGAATACCCGTTTATCAAGGGCATCGAGGGATTTCCGGAGATTATCCCGGTGGTCAAACTCGAGCACGAGACCAAGAATTTCGGCGGAATCTGGCACACCGACACCGCCTATCTCGACACGCCGCCGATGGCCACCATGCTGATCGCGCGCGAGGTGCCGCCCTATGGCGGCGATACGCTGTTCGCCAACGCCTATCTCGCCTACGAAACGCTGTCCGACGGCATGAAGCGGATGCTGGAGGGGATGATCGCGGTCAACCATTCGGCCAAGGCCGATGTTACGCGCACGCGCGAGGATCGCGTTCGCGACGGCGGTAAGGCCGAAGCCAAGAAGGAGTTTATCAGCGAGCATCCGGTGGTGCGCACCCATCCGGAGACCGGCCGCAAGGGGCTCTACGTCAATGTCGGGCACACGGTGTGCTTCAAGGACATGACCGAGGAAGAGAGTGCGCCGATCCTGAATTTCCTGTTCCAGCACCAGACGCGTCCGGAATTTACCTGTCGGTTCAATTGGCGCGTCGGCTCGATGGCCTTCTGGGACAATCGTTGTGTGCTGCCCAACCCGGTCAACGACTATCACGGCTACCGCCGCGTCATGCACCGGGTGACGCTGGCCGGCGACAAGCCGCGCTAGGCCGTCTAGATTCCGAGATAGCTCGCCTTGATCTCGTCGTTGCCCTTGAGATCGTCCGGCTTGCCCGAATAGACCACCTGGCCTTTGCTCATGACGTGCACGTAGTCGACCAGCTTGAGCGCGAGATGCGCGCTCTGCTCGACCAGCAGGATCGACAGGCCTTGTTCCTTGAGTTTTCCGATCGCTTCCCACAGGCCCTGGATAATGATCGGCGCCAGCCCTTCGGACGGTTCGTCCATGATCAGGCAGTCGGGGTTGGTCATCAGCGCGCGGCCGATCGCCAACATCTGTTGCTCGCCGCCGGACAGCGTCTTGGCGCGCTGATTGCGACGTTCGTGCAGGCGTGGGAACAGTTTGTAGACGCGATCGAGATTCCAGCCATGGCGGTCGAGGTTGCGTTCGGCCACCAGCAGGTTTTCTTCGACGCCGAGCGTCGGGAATACGCGGCGGCCCTGCGGCACCAGGCCCATGCCGCTGCGCACCGTTTCGAACGAAGGCTTTTGCGTGATATCGTCACCCTTGAACATGATTTTGCCGCGGCGTGGCGGGTTGAAGCCGACGATCGAATTCACCAATGTGCTCTTGCCGACGCCATTGCGGCCGAGAAGGCCGAGAATTTGGCCTTGCTCTAATTGCAAAGACAATCCTTGGAGAACGTAGGCGTCTCCGTAGTAAGTATGAATGTCCTGAACTTCGAGAATCGCCATGGCTTATTTCCGTTGGCGCATGATCTTATCCGAAAACCGGTTCCCACTTTTCGGGATCATGCGTTAGTCTGTTCCCAGATAAATTTCTTGAACTTTGGCGCTTGAGTGAATTTGTTGCGGCGTGCCGGTTTCCAGAACCTCGCCAAAATGCAGAACGGAAATCTGCGAGGCGACGTCGAACACCACGTCCATGTCATGTTCGATCAAGAGGATCGCCAGAGCAGGGTCGAGCTTCATCAAGAACTCGGCCATCTCCGTCGATTCGCCGGACGACAATCCGGCAGCCGGTTCGTCGAGCAGAAGAATTTTCGGATCGCTGGCCAGGCCCAGAACAATCTCGAGCTGGCGTTGTTCGCCGTGCGAAAGATTGCGAACTTCGACATCCTTGCGGTCGAGGAATCCCACTTGTTCGAGCAGGTGATGGGCCTTGTCGTAGACGTCCTTGTACGACGACAAGAAGCGCCACATCACGAATTTCGACGGCCGCAAGCCGTTGATCGCCAACAAAACATTGTCGAGCACGGTCAGTTTCGGAAACAGACTCGTGACCTGAAACGTGCGCGCCATTCCCAATGCAGTACGCCGGTGGCTCGGCCATCGTGTCACGTCTTGTCCGAACAGAATGATATTGCCCGCGGTAGCGGGGTAGATGCCGGTGATGACATTGAAAAGTGTGGTCTTTCCGGCGCCGTTCGGGCCGATGATGGCCTTGCGGTCGCCCGTCATGATCTGCAGCGTGACGTCCCGCACCGCGTGCAGACCGCCGAAACTTTTGCAGAGGCCTTTCAATTCGAGAACGGGCACTTTGCCGTTCACGCTCTCGCTACTCATGCAATCCTCTGAGCCAACTTAAAGATTGACCGGGGCTCCGATGAAGGAACCCCGGTTTTTGTTGCCGTTATTCGCAGAACTTGCAGGGCGGATAGTCGCGGTCATAGACCGGATGCGCCAGGAACTTCTCCTTACCCTCGGTCCAGAACTGGGAGACCTTCGGGTAGGTCTTGATCACGACGTTCCAGAGCTCGTCTTTGTCGTAGCCGAACATCTTCTTCTTCTCGACCTTCTTGATGTAGACGTTCTCGATCGGGTTCCGCATGTCGTCGAGTTCGACCGGACCACGCGGCGCGTCGAGTTTGATGCTCGCCATGATCTTGATGAACTCTTCCGGCCCTGGCCATTTGCCGCCCGCCTTCTGGATGGCTTTGTCGATCCACATGGCCGTGGTGTAGTTGTTTTCCGAGTAATAGCCCGGGACCTTGCCGTATTTGGCGCGATAGGCTTTCACGAACTTCTCGTTGGCCGGCGTATCGATCGCCGCGCTGTAGTGCAGCGCCGAGACGTCGCCGATCACTTCGTCGCCCATGAAGGGCAGCACGAACTCGTCGTAGCTCACGCCGCTGCCCAGGATCTTCATCTTGTTGCCGGCGCCGCGCAGCTGCTTGGGGAACTGCAACGCCATCGGGCCGACCATGGTGGTGAATATAGCGTCGGCGTCGGCCTTGAAGGTCGGGATATAAGGCCCGAAGTCCTTGGTGCCGAGCGGCGGCCAGATTTTCTGGATCACCTTGCCGCCGCAGGCTTCAAACGCAGACTGGAAGCCGCCGACCGTTTCGTAGCCGAAGGCATAGTCGGCCGCGATGACGATGACCTTTTTTATTCCGTTGTCGCAGGCCCATTGCCCGAGCGGGTGATGCGGCAGCGAACTGGTCCAGCTGGTGCGTAGGAAATACGGATACTTGCTCAGTTGGCGCTGCGTCAGGTCGTCGGCCGACGAGACCGAGGAAATGTACAGCGTCTTCTCCGCGGTGCTGACCGGCGCCAGCGCGTAGCCGGTCGATGCCAGCAAGCCGCCGATGAACATTTGCACATGATCCTGCAGGATCAGTTTTTTGGCTTTGGTGACGCCGGCGTCGGGTTTGCCCTGGTCGTCCTCAACGATGAACTTGACGTCCATGCCGCCGAGTTTGCCGCCGTGTTCGTCAAGATAGAGTTGGAAGCCGTCGACCATGTCCTTGCCGACCGCGGCAAAGATGCCGGTGACCGGCGAGATATAGCCGATGCGCAACTCTTCAGCGCCGGCCGGTGCGGCCGCCGTTAGACCGAACGCGAGAGCGCTGCCCAAAAGAAGTTTTTGCAGTTTGCTTGTCATTGTCGTCCTCCCTTGTTGCCTTGACCTTCCCGATGCGAGTCAGGAAGTTTTCGATGCGAGTTTCTTTGTAGCGTCGCCATTGCCTTTAGAACTCAACCGCTGCCGCAGGCGCGCCGGGATTCCCATTAAGCCCATCGGCAGATAGAGGATCGTGAGCACATAGACGCCGCCCAACACATATTGCCACCACGGCACCAGCGTTGAGAGATATTCGCGCAGTCCGAACACGATAGCCGCGCCGAGGGTGGCGCCGACCAAGGTGCCGGCGCCACCCAGCACGACCATCAGGAGTGAATCCACCGAGGTGGTCAGCACTACGGTTTCCGGACTGACGTGGCCGTTGGTATGTGCCCACAACACGCCGGCAACGCCGCCGAAGCCGCCGGCGATGATGAAGGCGATATATTTGTGCAGCCAGGTATTGTAGCCGAGAATCTGCATGCGCAATTCGCGCTCGCGGATGCCGGTCAGGCTGCGGCCAAACGGCGAGCGCACCAGCACATAGAGTAGACCCATCGAAACGACGAAAAACGCGAACACCAGATAGAAGAACGTCGTTTCATTCGTCAGGTCGAGACCGAAGCTCGGCCTCCCGCTCATATTGATGCCGTTGTCGCCGCCGGTGAGCGAATTCCAGCGATAAGCCAGGCCCCAGACGCATTGGCCGAGCGCCAGTGTGATCATCAGGAAATAGACGCCGCCGGCGCGGATCGCGAACAATCCGAACAGCGCCGCCAGCGCCATGCCGATCAGGATGCCGAGCACCACCACGATCCAGAAATCCCAGCCCATGCCGAAATGGAATTTGGTGGCGAGCACCGCCGTCAGATAGGCGCCGACGCCGAAATAGGCCGCCTGACCCATCGACGACATGCCGGTATAGCCGAGCAGCAGGTCGACGCTCATGGCCAGGATGGCGAAGGCCATGGCGCGCGTCGCCAGCAGCACGACGAACGAGCCCGAGCGCGGCACGATAAAGGCGAAGGCCACCAAAGCGAGGATGACGATCAGGATTTTTATTTTTTGGGTCATCATCGCCGGCGCTCAGTCTCGGCCGAACAGGCCGGTCGGCTTGATCGCCAGGATCAAGACCATCGGCGCGTAGAGCGTGAAATAGGAGACCTCCGGGAACAGCGCCTTGCCGAAATTATCGGCGAGGCCGACCGCCAGCGCGCCGATCGCGGCACCGCCGAGCGAGCCCATGCCGCCGATGATGACGACGGCGAAGGCGAGCGGCAGCATTTCGAAATCGAGGCCGGGATAGATGCCGAGAAAGGCGCCGCCGATGACGCCGCCGAGCGCGGCCAGAAAGGCGCCGAGCGCGAAAATGAACATCGAGATGCGATTGGTGTCGATGCCGACGCCGCGCGCCATCTGCGCGTCATCCACGGTCGCGCGCACGGCGGCGCCCATGCGGGTCTTCTCCATCACTAGCCATAGAGCAAGGCCGAACACCAGCGCCATCGCGATCATGAACACGCGGTAGAGCGGCAGGTACATGCCGCCGACCACGATGCTCTGTGTGAACGCAGCCGGCGGATTGATGTCCATGTTGTTGCCGCCCCAGATGTCGAGCGCGCCTTGCTGAAACAAGAACGCAAAGCCGACCGTGAGCAGCACCTGGCGCAGCACGTCGTTGTCGACCGGGATGATGGAAATGCGTTTCAACAAGGCAAACACCGCGACGGTGGCGATCACGGCGCCGATGGTGAATTGCGGCCAGGTAAATTGCGTGGCCCGCGCGATCGCTAGGCTGATGAGAACACCGACGCTGGCCGCAATCACAGCGTTGCGGAGATTTTCCAGCCCATGCGAGCGCAGAAACAGCCGCTCCATGAACAGCCCGATCAGCGCGACCGCGAGCGCGGCGACCGGCAGCGACAGCGCCCACGAGCCGGTGACGTTGATTACCGACAGCGCGATGTAGCCGCCCCATAGAAAATAGGCGCCATGGGAAAGATTGACGATCCGCATGACGCCGAAAATCAGCGACAGGCCGCTGCCCACCAGGAACAGCAACGCGCCATAGGAAATCCCATTGAAGGTCTGGATGACCCAGAACTGTGTGTTCATTCCCCCTCCGGTCCTTCTGTTTAATCGAAGGTTGCGGCTACCTTACATGAGGTTCGCCGGGAAAGGACACCCCAAAGGTTGCGGCAAGGCGCGCACTATCTGCGCTTGCGGCGTTTCGCGGCTGCCTTATTTTTCGGCGGGATGATCGGCAGCAGAAGGTAGGCCGGTTTCCCGCCCGTGAAATGCAGCGTGGTGGTGCCGCCGAAAATTGCCGGCGGGCGGTCCTCCGGTTTGTTGTGCAGGAATGGGCCGCAGCCGGTGAGTTCGTTCTTGAAATTCGACAACTTGCCGCCGCTGGCGCCGCCATATTCGTAATCTTTGCCGCGCACCGACAGGCCGATGCGAAAGCCTGCGGGAACTGCGATCGAGGTTGGCCAGATCTCGATGTCGAGTTCGACCGGCTTGCCTTTGGTGAGCGGCTGCTTCTTGTCGTGGCTATGATAGGGCCTATAGGGCAGCGACAATTTCTTGTCGAGCTTGCGGTGCGAGGCGCGCAGCCAACCTTGCGCGATCGGCGTGTGCGGATCGATGGCGCCCTGGAATACGACTTCCTTGAGATCGCCGGTGAACACGCGCAGCACGATGAAAAAGTCGGCGTCCTTGGTCGAAGACGACGCAAAGACCTTGAGCGCCGAGGGCCCGGTGATTTCGGTTTCGTGCGCGAGCACCGGCGTCAGGAACGTGAGGCCTTCGCCCATGGCCTCAAAGACGAGCTTGGCGCTGCCGGAGGGTTTCTTGGGGGCAAGCGTCATCGACTTTGGATCGAGGTAGAACTTGGTCCATTGCGTGCGGGCGATCGGCCATTCGTTCTCGGCGCGCGCGACGAATTTTTCGCCGGGATGGCGGATTTGCAGCAGCACCTTGGGCTGCTTGGCCCAGCCGTCTTTCTTGCCGTGCAGAAAATAATCGAAAAACCGCAGCTGCTGCTCGCGGCCGTAGTCGGTGTAGAAATGAGTCCAGTGCTCGATGCCGTGCGCTTCCAGCCATTTGTGTTGCGAGCCGGCGCGCACGAAGCCTTCGAAGTTGCCGCGCGGATGGAGGCCCTGGCCGCCCCAATTGGCGGCCGAGAATAAAGGCGCGGTGACTTTTTCCCACACCGGCGAGCGGTCGCGGTGATATTTGTCGTCCATCGGATGCGCCAGAATCTGGCCGCCGAAATCGGAACGGTTTTTTTCGAGCTGTTCGTCGGACAGCGCTTCCGGTCCGCACACCAGTTCGCCGTGCACGCGGCTGCGCTTGCCGCGCTCGCCGGCGCCGTATTGCACGGTCTTGACCTGCATTTCGTACCAGTTCTCCCAGAATGTCGAGAGAATGCCGCCGTGGTGGGTCATGTCGCGGTACCAGTCGGCCGAACCTTCCCACACGCACATGGCGGCGAGATGCGGCGGCTGCAGCGAGGCGACGTGCCACTGGTTCATGCCGTAATAGGAAATGCCGTTGAGGCCGACTTTGCCGCTCGACCAGGGCTGTACGCCGGCCCATTCGATGCAGTCGTAGAAATCCTTGGTTTCGCGCGGCGAGAAATGATCGATGAAGCCGGGCGAGCAGCCGGCGCCGCGCGAGTCGACGCGCAGGCAGACGTAATCGTGCGGCACCCACTTTTCTGGATCGACCACCTCCCAGTTCTGATATTTGTTGGAGGAGCCTTCGGCGACGTCGGGATGTTTTTCGACCATGCGCTGCCAGGCGCTCGGATAGCCGTCCTGGAAGGCGAGGTTTTTGGCGTAGGGGCCGTAGGTCAGGATAACCGGATATTGGCCGTCTTTGGCCGGGCGGAAGATGTCGGCGCGCAGCACCAAGCCGTCATCCATGGTGATCGGCACATTCCAGTCGATCCGCATGCCATCGCGGAGCTCGGATAGCTGCTGCAAGGATGCCATGAACGCCTCTCCCAACTTTGTTGTTGGGTGGGAGGCTACAGAGATGCGGAGGCGGGAGGCAAGGGCGTGTTAGCGCCGCTTCACGCCGGCCATCTTCTCCATCACGGCGCAGACCGCGGCGGTATCTTGCGCGCCAAGCCCGCTCTTCTGCGCCTTCAGGTAGATCGGCTTGCTGGCGTTGAACATCGGCGTCGGCACTTTGATCTTGCGGGCATAGCCGCCGATCACCTGCATGTCCTTGTCCCAGACGTCGATCTTCATGGTGGGATTTTTGTAATTGTTCTTCACCATCATCGGCACGCGTAGTTCGAAGATGCGCGAATTACCGGCGCCCGGCGTGATCAGATCGTAGATCAATTGCGGGTCGAGGCCGGATTTCATGCCCAGCACCATGGCCTCGGCGCTGGCGACATTGTTGATCGCGACCAACAAGTTCGCGACGTATTTCATCTTGCTGCCGTTGCCGAAGGCGCCAACGTCGTAGACGTGGCGGCCGAAGGCTTCGAACATCGGCTTGAGCCGCTTGATGTGGCGCGGATCGCCGCTGGCGTAGAACACCAGGTCGCAGGTCGCGGCCTGCGCGCCGGTGCCGCTGACCGGCGCGTCGAGCATGACGTGGCCGGCCTTGGCGGCGATGCGCGCGGCCTTTTCCTTGTCGGAAATCGCGAAGGTGCTCATTTCGACCAGCAGCTTGCGCGGCAATTTAGCGGCGGCGATCTTGCGCGCGGTGTCGATCAGCGCGGATGGCTTGGGCAGGCTGGTGAGGATGACCGGCGCCCTGGCGGCGACATCGGCGGCGCTGGTTGCGACTTCGACGCCGGCGCGGGCGGCGTCGCGGCGTCGCGCTGGATTGGTGTCGTAGCCGACCACGCGCCAACTGGCGGCAGACAAGTTTTTCGCGAAGGCGCCGCCCATGATGCCGAGGCCGATGACGCCGACCGTGCCTTTTTTCTTTTTGGCCGCAGCCATTCAATTTTCTCCCTGTCGAAAAAGAAAATGCGCGAATCTGTTCGTTCCCTTGGTCTTATGCGCTCGCACCCGGGCCTGTCGAGTAGGCTTAGGTGTGTAGGCGGCTTTCATGGCGTGCGGTAATCACATATCGTTGTTGGCAAAACTTTAGACGGGAGGAGTTGATGCATATTGGCGTGGCAGGTCTTGGCGCCATGGGCGCCGCGGTGGCGGCCCGGCTGCTGGAAACCGGCCATCAGCTTACCGTCTGGAATCGCAGCGCGGACAAGTGCAAGCCGCTGGTCGCGGCCGGCGCCAAGCTGGCGAGCTCGCCGGCCGAGGTGGCGAGCGCTTGCGAGGCGGTCGTCACGTTGCTCACCGACGGTCTGGCGATCGACGCGGTCTATAACGGGCCGAACGGGCTCCTTTCGGGTAACGCCAAGGGCAAGCTGTTCATCGAGATGAGCACGGTGGCGCCCAAGGTCGAGACCGATCTCGCCGCCAAAGTGCGGGCCAAGGGTGTGGCGTTCGTCGAATGCCCGGTCGGCGGCTCTACCACGCCGGCAAGGCAGGGCAAGCTCTTGGGCCTGATGGGCGCGGAGCTGGCGGACGCCGAGCGGGCGAAGCCGATCCTCGACCAGCTCTGCCGCAAGATCGAACATTGCGGGCCGGTCGGAACCGGCGCCGCTATCAAGCTGTCGATCAATTTGCCGCTGATGGTGGCCTGGCAGGCTTACGGCGAGGCCTTCGCGATCGCGCGCAGCGTCGGTTGGGAACCCAAAAGGCTGCTCGACCTGTTTTGTGAGAGCAACGGCGCCAATAACGGCTTGAAGACGCGCGCCGAGATGATCGTCAAAATGCTGGAAGGCAAAGATCCGGGTCCGACCACTTTCAGCATCGCCAACGGCGTGAAGGACTTGCGCACCATGATTGCCACCGGCGAGGCACTCGGCGCCGACATGCGCGCCACCAAGGCCGCGCTCTCGACCTTCGAGGATGCGGTCAAAAACGGCTTCGGCGGCGGCGACGGCGCGCAAATGATGGTTATTTCGTCGGACAAAAAGAAATAGGAGTATGCAATGAAACTGTTTTCGTTCTGGCGGTCGCTGGCGACCTATCGCGTGCGCATCGCGCTTAATCTCAAGGGGCTCACCCCCGAGGTGATCGAGGTCAACCTGATGCAGGGCCATCAGCGCGATCCGAAATACCGCGCGGTCAACCCGATGATGGCGCTGCCGGCGCTGATCGACGGCGACGGTCCGGCGCTGTTCGAATCGCTGGCGATCATCGAATATATCGACGAAACGCATCCCGAGCCGCCGCTGCTGCCGAGCGGTCCGAAAGCGCGCGCGCGAGTGCGCGGGCTGGCGCAGATCGTCGCCGCCGACTCGCATCCGCTGATCGTGCCGCGCGTGCGCGAATATCTCGCCCACGAATTCAAGGTCGACGAGGCCGGCGTCATGAAATGGGCGCAGCACTGGCACAAGGCGGCGCTGACCGCGCTGGAGGAGCACCTGGGATCCGAGAAGGACACCGGCACCTATTGCCAGGGCGAGCAGATTACCATCGCGGATATTTGCCTGGCCACGCAGGTAGCGGGTGCGGGATTTTTCAAGGTCGACCTGGCGCCGTTCCCGACCGTCAAGCGCATCGCGGAAGCCTGCGCCAAGAACGACGCCTTTGCGCGCGCGCATCCGATGAAGCAGCCGGGCGCGCCAGCGGCGTAAGAATGCTCAACACCGCAATTATCGGCCTCGGCTGGTGGGGCAAGACTCTGGTCAAGGCGACGCGCGATGTCGGCGCGCCGATCCGTTTCACGCGCGGCGTGTCGCTCGAGCCGGACATGGTGCGCGATTTCGCCAGCGAGCACAAAATCGCGCTCGGTACTTCGCTCGACGATGTGCTGGCGGATAAATCCGTGCAGGCGGTGATCCTAGCGACGCCGCACAGCAAACACCGCGCGCAGGTCGAAGCCGCGGCCGCCGCCGGCAAGCACATTTATTGCGAAAAGCCTTTCGCGCTCAGCAAGGCTGACGCCGTCGCGATGCTGGACGCGTGCAAGCGTGCCGGCATCGTGCTCGGCGTCGGCCATCATTTCCGGCTGATGCCGTCGATGCGCGTGCTGGCCGAGCTGAAGCAGGCGGGCGCCTTTGGCACCATCATGCAGGTCGAGGGCAATTACAGCCACGACTGGTTAGCCGATTACCCGGCCGATAGCTGGCGCATGGCGGCTTCCGAAAGCCGCGCCGGTGGTATGACCGGCATGGGCATTCATGTGTTGGATTGCTTCCGCGATCTGGCCGGACCGATGAAGCGCGTCGCTGCGCTTTCAAAGGCCCGCGCCCTGAAGCTGCCGACCGGCGACACCACGGCGGCGCTGATCGAGTTTGAGAGTGGCGCCGCCGGCACGCTCGGCACCACCATCAAGACGCCGTTCGACTGGCGCGTCGCAATCTATGGCGAGAATTGCCGCGCCGAGAGCGTGAGCGAGACGCGCGTCATCGTGCGCTATGCCGGCAAGGAGCCGGAGATCGTCGACCGGCCGGCCGACAACCACCTCGGACGCAATCTGGATTATTTCGCCAAGGCCGCGCTGGGGCAGGGCGCGTTTCCGATCTCGCTCGAGGGCATCCTGCAGACGGCGGCGGCGCTCGAAGCCGTGTTCAAGTCGGTGGATGCGGACGGGGCGTGGATGGCGGTGTGATCAGCGCGCCGAAACCGCCGAAGCAAGTGCTTCGCCGCGATTGACATGTAAGAAGGCTTCAAGATCGGCCGCCGGCATCGGCTTGGCATAGAAATAACCTTGCAGCTCTTCGCATTTTTCCGCGCGCAGGAAAGCGGCCTGCGCGGCGGTCTCGACGCCCTCGGCGATCACCCCGAGCCCGAGGTTGTGCGCCATCACGATGATCGAGCGCACGATCGCGGTGTCCTCCGGCTTGGACTTTGCGGAGATTTTGCGCACGAAGGTCTGGTCGATCTTGATCCGGGTGAGCGGATAACGCGCCAGATAGCTCAGCGACGCATAGCCGGTGCCGAAATCGTCAAACGCGATATTGACGCCTTTGCTTCGCATTGTGCGCAAAGTCTCAAGCGTTTGCTCTTCCTGGCCGAGCGCGATGTTCTCGGTGATTTCGATCTCCAGCGCGTCGGCGGGAAGCCCGCTCTGGCGCAGCGCGTCGTCGACTTCCTTGAGCAGCGTGTCGCCGTGAAATTGCGCCGGGAAAAGATTGACGCCGATGCGCAGCGGGAGACCGCTTGTAGCCCGCCAGGCCGCGGCTTGCTTGCAGGCCGTTTGCAAAATCCAGCGCCCGACCTCCAGCACGACCGGGCTCTCGCTGAGCGCATCGATGAAAGCGCCGGGCGCCAGTATGCCGCGCTGCGGATGCCGCCAGCGCAGCAGCGCCTCGGCGCCGACCATCGCGCCGTCGCCGGCACGCACCTGGGGCTGGAAATAGAGTTCGAATTCCTTGTTGGTGCAGGCGCGCCTCAACTCCGCCTCGAGCTCGTGGCGCGCCCGCGCCTGCGCGCGCAGCACCGGAACGAACAGGCGATAGACATTGCCGCCGGCGGCCTTGGCGTCGTAAAGCGCGAGGTCGGCGTTCGACATCAGCTCTTCGACATCGACGCCGTCGGCCGGCGCGATCGCAATGCCCGCGCTTGCGCCGATGAACAACTGATGGCCGCTGATCTCGAACTTCTCCGCCAGCCGTCTGAGCACGGCCTCGACCAGGCGTGTGATCTCAAGCGGGTCGCCGCAAGCGGGCTGGACTAGGACGAATTCGTCGCCGCCGAGCCGGTAGAACCGTCCATTGTTGGTCGCGAGTGCCGTCATCCGTTGTGCCACTTGTTGCAGCAGGCGGTCGCCGGTCGAATGGCCGAGCGTATCGTTGATGTCCTTGAAGCCGTCGAGATCGAAGATCGCGATCGATGTCGCGCTGCCGGGCGAGCCGTCATTCGATTTGATGGTTTCTTCGAGATCGTCATGCAGGCTGATGCGATTGGCGAGCCCGGTGAGCTGGTCGTAATGCGCGAGGTGCTTGAGCTTTTGCTCGACGATGTTGCGTTCCGTCACGTCGCGGCCGGTGAAGAAGTGCCGCTGTTCCGGTTCCGACCAAACGCCCGACCAGGCCAAAGTGATGGCGCGGCCGTCCTTGTGCACGTAACGCGTTTCGAAGTTGCGTAGATTGTGGCCGGTGCGCGCTTGCCGCATTTCGGCGCGCGCGCTCTCGAGGTCGTCGGGATGGACGAAATCGGTGCCGTTGTGGCCGACCATCTCCTCGGGCGTGTAGCCGATGATGGCCGACGAAATCGGGCTGATGCGCTCGATATTTCCATAGCGATCGGTCACCAGGATCAGGTCGAGCGAGGTTTCGAACAGCCGGCGGTTTTCATTGGTCTCCTGGGCCAGGCGGGCCTGCGCTTGCTTGCGCTCGGTGATGTCTTCGTGCGTCGCGACCCAGCCGCCGCCGGCGATCGGATGATTGACGGCATGGATCGTGCGGCCGTCGGGAAGTTCGATGAGCCGGCTGGTCGGCGCGCCTTTGGCGACGGTGGCTATGACCTGGCGGCAATATCGATCGGTATCCTCGTAGAAAAGGCCGGCCGCTTTGCGGTGCTCGACCAACTGGCGCAAGGTGCAACCCGGCTTCACCACGTCCAGCGACAGATTGTACATTTCCATATAGCGCCGATTGCAAAGCATGAGGATGCCATCGGCGCCGAACATCAACACGCCTTGCGACATGTTGTTCATGGCGGTGTCGATTTGGTTTTTCTGTTCGAGGAGCTTGTCCTCGACGCGGCGGCGCTCGGTGACGTCGATTACCGCGCACAACCGCGCGGCGCGGCCCGCATAAGTGAGGTCGCCGGAATAAACCGAGACGAGAATGACCTCGCCACTCGCTTTCTGATGACGCCAGACTTTAAGTCCTTGGCTGTTCGCCCCGGAAAGCAGGTACAAGTTGAACTGGTCGCGCTCTTCCGGCAGCCGGATATCGACAGCCGTCATGGTCAGGAATTTTTCGCGCGTGAAGCCGTAATGTTTTATCGCTGCGTCGTTGACGGCGAGGAACTTGAGCGTCGCGACGTCCATCAGCCACATCGGTACGGGGTTGCTGTCGAACAGCAATCGGAACGACTGCTCATGCTGTTTGAGCTCGACGCCGGCGGCGTCGATGGCATTGGTACCGCCGTCCGCGCGCGTAACGTCGCCGGAGTGTTCCGTCAATCGACGCATCAGACCGGCGAACATCCAATCCCCCGATGGCTGGAAAAAGATTTGTAGACGGCTACCACTTGCGGCTCGGTTAAGAGCGTGTGCGCAAAGCTAGAGGATTGCTAACCATACGCCCGTGGAACTTCGCGAATGTCCGGTGCAGGGCCGCGGACGCAGACGGCAGCCATTATCCTGATACCGGTACACGGATTTTTTGGGGGCAATGAAACGTCGCCGGTTACCATCGATTCACGATAAACGTGGCAGGCGCTTCAGTGCGACCGAGCCGGCTACCGGTCAGGCCGACATCTTACGTTTCTTTGGCGCGGCTATCGCCCCGTCCCATACTTCGTGAATATGCGTGACCTCGGCCTCGAAGCGTTCGAGGAACATGCGCGCTTGCGTGGAGAGGGTGCGGCGGGTCGGCTGGATCACGACGAACTCGGCGTGCAGTTCGGGCGCCACGATCGGGTTGACGATCAACTCGCCGCGGCCGATGTCGTTGATCGAGATCACGCTCGGCAGGATCGTCACCCAATCGGAGCGCGCGACGAATTCGAGCGTAGCGATCATGGCGTCCATCTCGAGCAGGGCCGCGACTTCGACGCCGTGAGTCTGGAAATAAGTTTCCAGATTGCGGCGGCGGATATTGTCCGGTCCCGGCACCACGAATTTCAGCGGTATGCATTCGGCCAAGCGCAATGGCGCCAACGGGGTGAAGCCGCGCTTGGGGCCGGAGATCAGCATTTCCCGGTCGCGCACCAGCAGGCGCGATTTCAGCCCGATGGTGCCCTCGAAGGCCGGCACTACCGCGAAGTCGAGCTTTTCCTCAAGCACCATTTCGGTGAGCAGTCCGCTATAGCCCTCGACGATGTGCAGGCGCACTTCCGGGCAGCGCGGCACGAAGTCGTCGAGTACCGGCGCCAGCACCGCGCGGGTGAAAGTCGGCATCAGGCCGATACGCAAGTCGCCGGTGACCTGGCCCGCAAGCGCGCGCGCCTCCTCGGCGGCATTTTCCAGCGCGCCGACCGCCTGCACGCAACTTTTGTAATAGCGCAGTCCGGCGGGCGTCGGGGTCACGCGGCCGGCGGCGCGCTCGAACAGCTTGACGCCTAATTTACGCTCGACGGCGGCGACATGCTGCGAAATGCCTGATTGGGTGGCGTTTTCCCGCTCGGCCGCGCGGGTAAAGGAGCCTTCCTCGCAGACCGCAATGACCGCGCGTACCTGCCGGAGTGGAATATTACGCATGCACAGCCTGTATTATAAAAACTAATGGCAAAAGCATGATTATATTATTTCTTTCAGGGCCGCCATCCGCCTATCATCGGAACGAATTGAACAAAAACTGCGGCGCGGCCAGCGCGCCGATGGGGAGGACGTCATGGGTACAGCGAATTTCGGCACCGTCGGGCTTGATTGGCAACAGCGGATCAACTGGGATCGGTTGCGCAAATACCGCACCGAACGCGCGCGCGCGATGATGAAGAAGCACGGCCTCGGCGCCGTGCTCTGCATGTACGACGAGAACGTCCGCTACCTGACCGGCACGCTGACGCCGGGCTGGAACCGGCTCAAGCCGGGCCTGCGCTACGCCATGCTGTGCGGCGACGGCGCGCCCATTCTGTTCGAACAGGGCGATCTCGGTTTCCAGATCGAGCGGCACTCGCCGTGGATCCCGAAAGAGAACGTGCGCCACTCGTTCGCCTGGATCAAAGGCGCGGCCGGTCCGGCCTCGACCCAGCAGGTCAATAAGTTCGCCACCGCCGTCATCCAAGCGATGAAGGACAACGGCGTCGCCGGACAGAAGCTCGGCGTCGATTTCGTCGACATCAACATGATTCAGGTTTTCAAGGAAAAAAACATCAACTGGACCGACGGCATGAGCGCGATGATGGATGCGCGCGCGGTCAAGAGCGAAGACGAACAGGAATGCTTCCGCATCGTCGGCGCGATCGGCGACGCTACGCATTGGGAGTGCATGAAGTTCCTGCGCCCGGGGATCACCGAGAACCAGGTGACGGCGCATCTGATGGAATATCTCTACAATTTTCCGGGCATGGAAGACGTCGAAGACGTGATCGTGTCGTCGGGTCCCAACACCTGGCCGAACTGGCGCAACTTCTCCGACCGCATCATCCAGCCCGGCGACATCGTGTTCATGGATTTGGCCGCGCTGACCTGGAACGGCTACAAGTCCTGCTATTACCGCACCTACTGCGTCGGCAAGGAGCCGAGCAAAGAGCAAAAGGAGACATACGATACCGCCCTTAAGTGGTTGTATGACTCGATCGGTGCGGTGAAAGTCGGCGCCACCACGCGCGACATCGCGTTGAAGTGGCCGTCGGCGATGGAGACCTGGGGCTACGAGGACGAGGACCAGGCGGCGGCCAATCTGTGGGGTCACGGTCTCGGCCTCGCGCAGTACGATCCGCCGGTGATCTCGCGCATCTGGTCGCTCGATCATCCGATCGAGATTCAGGAGGGCATGACCTTCGCGCTCGAAACCCAGCACGGCAAGCGCTTCCGTTACGGCGTGCGCATCGAGGAAATGCTGATCGTGAAGAAAAACGAGATCGAGATCGTGTCGAATTTCCCGGTCAAGCAGATCACCGTGGTCGACCCGCTGCCGGGTTACGGCGATCACGTGAAATAACCTGATGAAGGCATTTGTAGTTCCACTCGGCGATCCCGCCGCGACCGACGCCGAAAACGTCGGGCCCAAGGCGGCCAATCTCGCGCAACTGGACCAAGCCGGACTGCCGACGCCGGGTGGCTTCGCGCTGACGGCCGCTGCCTATCATCATCAACTGCACCAGCTCGGCATTGCGGACTTGCTCGCCCAATACAACGCGGCCGACTTGCCGGGCTCGCGCAAGCTGTCGGTGCAAATCAGGCTGGCGCTCTATCAGGAGCCGATCGCCCCGGAAATTCTCGAGCCGCTGCTGGCGGCCTGGCGGGCGCAACGCGCGGACGGTTCGCGCGGTGTGGTGAGATCGTCAGCGCTTCTGGAGGACCGCAAGGGCGCCAATTTCGCCGGCCAGTTCGAAAGCTTTCTCGGGCTTACCGACGAAACCGAATTCCTGACCGCAGTGCGCGCTTGCTGGGCGGCGCTGTGGACCTCGCATGCGCGCCGCTACATGGAAAATCACGGTCTGTCTCCCGCCGACACTGCGATGGGTGTGCTGATCCAGCCGCTGATCCCGGCGCGGGCATCGGGCGGCGGCCTGAGCGAGACCGCGGAAGGCCAGATGCTGATTTCCGCCACCTGGGGCCTCGGCTCGGCCATCGCTCAAGGCGAGGTGGTACCGGACCGCATCGTGCTGTCGCGCAACGGCTTCCTGCGCACGGTCGAAGCCGGTCGCAAGGGTCATCGCGACACCTGCGAACATGGCGTCTCGGCGCCGCAACTGGTGCCGGACGACATGGTGAACGAACCGTGCCTGACGGCTGGCGAGGCGGTCACGCTCGGCCGCTTGCTGCGCAAAGCGGAACAATTGGCGGGGGGGCCGGTTGAGATCGAATGGGCCATGGACGGGGGCGGCTTCAAACTTTTGCAATCGCGGCCGTTGCATGTCGAGCCCGCGACCGTACCCGACCAGATCTGGTTGACGCATCCGGCGGTCCGCGGCCATCCGGCCGGCATCGGCTGGGGCTCCGGCCGCGCGGTGGTGGTGAACTGCGAATGCGAGATCGAGCGCGTGCGGCCCGGCGACATTCTGGTGACCAAGGTGGCGGGACCTGCGCTCAGCCACATCCTTTCGCGTGTCGCCGGCGTAGTGGCCGAACTCGGCGGTTCGACCTCGCATATGGCCTCGCTGGCGCGCGAACGCGGCATTCCGATGGTGCTCGGCGTGCTTGATGCGACGCGCAAGATTCCCGATGGATCGCAGTGCGCCGTCGACGGCGTCGCCGGCATCGTGCGGTGGGTGCGATGAGCGGCAAGTCGAAAAATTTGCCTCGCGTCTTCGTCAGCCAGCCGATCGCGCCAAGCGCGCTCGATCGGCTGCGCGGCATCGCCAACGTCACGATCAACAAGGATTCCAGCAAGATTCTCGCCAAGCCGAAGCTGATTGCGGCGGTGAAGAAGTGCGGCATTCTGTTTTCTCTGCTGCACGACAGAATCGACCGCGCGGTGCTGGCCGCCAATCCGAAACTGCGCGCGGTGGCTTCGATGTCTATTACGCCCGACAATATCGACATCGCGGAGGCGACCAAACGCGGCATTCCGGTGACCGTGGTGCCGCCGATCGTGGCGGAGGCGACCGCTGACCTTAATATCGGGTTGATGATCGCGGTCGCGCGCCGCATGTTCGAAGGCGGCCGCATGGTGCGGTCTGGCAAGTTTCCCGGCTCGCAGTCGAGCCATCTCGCCGGCAGCTATGTGCATGGCAAGACCATCGGCCTGATCGGCGCCGGCCGTATCGGCCAGGCGACCGCGCGGCGTGCCCGCGGTTTCGGCATGAAGGTTTTGTATTGGAGCCCACGCCGCAAGCACGAGGCCGAACGCGAGCTCGGCATGGAATATGTCACGATCGAACGGCTGCTGGCGGAATCCGATTTCGTGTCGATGCATCCGCCGCTCAATGCCGAGACCCGGCATTATTTATCGGACAAGCAATTCGACATGATGAAGCCGACCGCCTTCGTCATCAACACGGCGCGCGGCGCGGTGATCGACGAGAAGGCGCTGGTACGCGCCCTCAAGCGGAAGAAAATCGCCGGTGCCGGGCTCGACGTCTTCGAGCACGAGCCGGAATTGGCGGCGGCGCTGAAGACCATGAAAAACGTCGTGCTGACGCCGCATCTCGGCAGCGCGGTCATGGAAGTACGTGATTTGATGGCGAACATTGTGGTCGATAATATCCAGGCGCTGATCGAGGGCCGCACGCCGCCGAATTGCGTCAACCCGCAAGTGCTTAAGCCGGCGGGATAGAAAATCGGGAGAGACCAATGGCGAATTTGCCCAAGCTCGACGTGGTGATTGCCAACAACTTCGGCCATCTGCCGATGTTCATCGGCGCGGAAAAAGGCTATTTCAAGCAGCACGGTGTCGACGCCAGCTTCAGGGTGGTGGATACCGGCACCGACATGGTCAACGCCCTGCACAATGGCGAGGCGCAGGTCGGCGATATGAGCACGACGACCTATTTGAAAGCCGTGCATGCCGGCAATCCGTTTCAGGTCATCGGCCTGATCATGAATGACGCGACCAACGATCGCTGCGATACGCCGCTCGCCATCGTCACGAAGAAGGGCAGTCGTATCGATGTCGGCAAGATCGGCGATCTGCGCGGCAAGAAAGTCGGTCTCGCCAAGGGCCAGACCTCGGACGAATATTTCAAGATGGTGCTGCGCCGCGCGGGCGTGAAATATGAGGATGTCACTATCGAAAACATCTGGTCGCAGTTCGGCCTCGCGCCGGCGCTGGCCGAGGGCAAGGTCGACGCCATCGTGACTTGGGAGCCGTTTGTCACGCAGACGCTCACGCAGGTGCCGGATACGTATGAAGTCATCCGCGGTGGGCAGCACATGTCCTATGTGATGGTCGCGGTCGCACATGGCCCGACGGTCGAGGCAAAGCCGGCGGTGATCAAGAGCATCGCCGCGGGGCTCGCTCAGTCGTCGCACTTCACGCGCAAGAACCCCGATGAGGCGGTGGAAATTTTCGCGAAATGGGTGCCGGGCACCGATATTGCCATCGGCAAAAAGTCGATCAAGCACATCCATTTCGATCCGCGCATGTCGCCGAACGTGCTGCGCGCGTTCGAGAATGCCGAGGATGAAGTGCTCACCAACACGCTGAAAGGCGCGCCGCGGCTCAACGTGCCGAGCCTGTTTCGCCCGGAATTCATGCAGCAGGTCGAGAAAGAGCACCCGGAATATTTCGCGGATTTGCCGAAGCTGTAATTATTCTGCCGTCCAGCCGCCGTCGATCACCAACGAAGTGCCGGTCATCAGCGCCGATGCGTCGCTGGCCAGGAACACGATCGCGCCGGTGAGGTCCTCGAGCTGGCCGAGCCGGCCGAGCTTGATGCGCTGGAGCGTATCCTTGCGGAAGGCTTCGTTCTGAAAGAACGGCCGTGTCATCGGCGTCTCGATAAAGGTCGGGGCCAGCGTGTTGACGCGGATCTTGTGGATGGCGAGCTCGATCGCCATCGCCTTGGTGAAGCCTTCCATCGCGTGCTTGGTCGCGCAGTAGACCGTGCGGGTCGGGCCGCCGACATGGCCCATTTGCGACGACATGTTGATGATCGAGCCGGGCTTTTTGGCTTCGACGAGTTTGCGCGTCACCGCCTGCGCCACGAAGTAGGCGGCGCGCACGTTAAGACCAAATACGAAATCGAAATCCTCGACCTTGACGTCGAGGAACGGCGCCGGCCGGTTGGTGCCGGCATTGTTGACCAGGATGTCGAAGGCATCTTGCGTAGCGAGCGCCGCCTTCATCGCGTCAACGTTGCTGACGTCGAGCGTGAGCGCTTCGGCTTTTTGGCCGCGCGCGCGGATTGCGTCCGCCGCTTCCTCAATCTCGTTTGCAGTGCGCGCGGCGAGCGTGACGTGGGCACCGGCGTCGGCCAGCGCACTCGCCGCTGCGAGGCCCAGCCCGCGGCCGGCGCCGCTCACCAGCGCGCGCCTGCCGTCTAGGCGGAAGGAGGGCGTTTTGGTCAGGTCGACAGTCACTCGGCGGCCTGCGCGTAAGGCACGTTGCGGCCGCCGTAGCGGCGCACGCGCACGTTGGCCTGTTCGGCATGGGCCCGGAAGCCCTCCAACATGCACAGCCGCGAGCAGACTTCGCCGATCTTGGCGCTGGCCTCGTCGGTCAGCACCTTCTGATAGGTGCAGGTTTTGATGAATTTTCCGACCCACAGCCCGCCGGTGAAACGCGCGTTCTTCTTGGTCGGCAGCGTGTGGTTGGTGCCGATCACCTTGTCGCCATAGGCGACGTTGGTGCGCGGTCCCAGGAACAGCGAGCCGTAGTTTGTCATATTGTTGAGGAAGTAATCCGGGTCGCGCGTCATCACCTGCACGTGCTCAGACGCGATGCGGTCGGCCTCGGCAACCATCTCGTCGACCGTGTCGCAGACGATAACCTCGCCGTAGTCCTTCCAGGCCGCGCCAGCGGCGTCGGCAGTCGGCAGGATTTTCAGCAGCCGCTCGACTTCGCTCATGGTGTCGCGCGCGAGCTTCTCGGAATCAGTGATCAGTACGGCCGGCGAGGTCGGGCCGTGCTCCGCCTGGCCCAGCAGATCGGTGGCGCAGATTTCGCCGTCCACGCTGTCGTCGGCGATAACAAGCGTCTCGGTCGGCCCGGCCAGCAGATCGATGCCGACGCGGCCAAACAATTGCCGTTTGGCTTCCGCCACGTAGGCGTTGCCGGGGCCGACGATCATGTCGACGGCTTGGATCGACTCGGTGCCGAGCGCCATGGCGGCCACCGCCTGGACACCGCCAAGCACGAAGATCTCGTCGGCGCCGCCAAAGTGCATGGCGGCGACGATCGCCGGATGTGGACCGCCCTTGAACGGTGGTGCGCAGGCGATGATGCGTTTCACGCCGGCCACTTTGGCGGTGACGATCGACATGTGCGCCGAGGCGACCATCGGGTAGCGGCCGCCCGGCACGTAACAGCCGATCGAATTCACCGGGATGTGGCGGTGGCCGAGCACGACGCCAGGCAGCGTCTCGACCTCGAGGTCGTGCATGGTGTCGCGCTGTTTTTGCGCGAAGTTGCGTACCTGGGCTTGCGCGAATTTGATATCCTCGAGATCGCGCTTGGGCACTTGTGCGATGGCGCGTTCCACTTCCTGCGCGCTCAGGCGGAAATCTTTCGGCTCCCAGTTGTCGAACTTCTTCGACAGATCACGGATGGCGACGTCCTTGCGCGCGTCGACTTGCGCCAGAATGTCCTCGACCGTTTCGCGTACCTTGGCGTCGGCGGCCTTCACGGCAGCTGCATCCATGCCGCGTTTCAGATAGCGGGCCATGGCAGTCCTCCTGTCGTTACACGCCGCGCGTTATTTAATCGCCTGCGGATTGATCGGCGAGCCGGTGCCGCCGGTGATGATCAGCGGCGGACCGCAGAAGAAGAATTCGTAGACGCCGTCTTCCTCGCAGTCCTCGGCCAGTTCCTTGAGGTAGAAAATTTCACCCATGCACAGGCCCATGGCCGGGATCACCACCCAATGCCAGGGCTGGTTGGCCTCGGTGGTCTCGTTCGGCCGCACCTCGACGCCCCAGGTGTCGGTGCAGATCGCGGCGATCTGCTTGTCCTGACACCAGTAGCAGTTCTCGAACTTGACGCCGGGCGCGTCGCCGCCGGCATAGCCGCCCCATTTTTTCTCGGCCAGGCAGCGCTCCATCTGGCCGGTGCGCACGATGACGAAATCGCCGCGGCCGATCGAGACGTTCTGGTCCTTGGCGCATTTGTCGAGTTCGTCGTTGGAAATGCTTTCGCCGTCGGCCATCCACTTCACGCCGCGGAAGCGGGCGATGTCGAGCAGCACGCCACGGCCGACCATCTTGCTCTTGGAGTGCTCGATGCCGAGCACGTTGAGGCCTTTGGCGTCGACGAGCTTGGCGTCGTGGCCGTTGTAGCCTTTCTCCTCATAGAAGATATGGCCGAGCGCGTCCCAATGGGTGGCGCCCTGCACGCACAGCATCAGCGTGTCGTCGGCGTAGCGGATCTTGTTCCAGTCCTGCCGGCCGGCGATGGCGTCGGTGCCGGTGGCGAGCATCTGGTGGATCGGATTGAACCGGCCGCCGAACAGGCCGGTCTGCGGGCCGCCGCCGTCGAGCGGGATGCCGAGCGCGAACACCTTGCCGGTGCGGATCAGGGACGCGGCTTTGACGATATCCTCGGGGGTCACGTGGTTGAGCGTGCCGATCATGTCGTCTTTGCCCCAGCGGCCCCAATTGCTGAGCTTCTTGGAGGCCTCGGCGATCGCTTCTTTGCCCACCTTGATGTTCATGAGCGTTTCCCTCTCCTTGGTCGTTTTTTAACGGCAAGCGCTTGTGTGAAAAGGCAGCCCGCAACAACTTTCTTTGCTTATGCAATACTGGCCGGACCGCGGTGTTTCAGCAAGCGGGGTGGGTCGGCATTCAACACGACGGGAGAATTTCATGCATCGAAAACTAATCGGGGCAATGACCGCCTTGGTTGTAGGGGCATTCGCGCTGCCGGCTCAGGCCGCCGGTATCATCGACGAGTGGGCAAACGTGAAGGCGCCGGCGGCACCGGCGCTCAAGCCGGTGACGGTCGTGCCTGCGACCACAGCGCTGCTGATGCTCGACTTCATGAATCAGAATTGCGGCAAGCGGCCGCGCTGTGTCGCATCGATCCCGGCGATGAAGAAGCTGCTCGAAGCGGCTCGCGCCGCTAAGGCCACCGTCGTCTATTCGATCATCGCGAACACGACGCCGGCCGATGTCATCAAGGACGTGGCGCCGCTGACCGATGAACCGCACGTGTTGTCCGGTCCCGACAAGTTCCTCAACACCGATCTTGATAAGATCCTCAAGGACAAGGGCATCAAGACCGTGATCGCGGTCGGCACGTCGTCGAACGGCGCGGTGTTCTTCACGGCGAGCGGTGCGGCGTTCCGCGGCATGAACGTCATCATTCCTGTGGACGGCATGTCGTCGGTCGACGCGATCGCCGAATACGCGACCGCGCTCGATTTCATGACCGCGCCACAGGTGTCGAACAAGACGACGCTCACCAAGAGCGACATGATCAAGTTCTGATCAGACCTTGCCGAGCGCCCGTAAAATCTTATCCGGTGTGAACGGCATGTCGGTGAGCGGCCGCGCGCCGAGCGGGCGGAGCGCGTCATTGATGGCGTTCATCACGCAGGCCGGCGCACCGGCGGTGCCGGCTTCGCCTGCGCCCTTGGCACCGAGTTCGCTGTCGGCGGTCGGCGAGACCACGTGGCCGCATTCGATATCGGGCATTTCGGCGGCCATCGGTACCAGGTAATCGGCCATGTTGCCGTTGAGCATCTGACCGCGCTCGTCATAGAGGCATTGCTCGAAAAGCGCGGCGCCGATGCCTTGCACCACGCCGCCGCGGATCTGTTCGTCGACCAATTGCGGATTGATGATGGTGCCGCAGTCCTCGACGCACCAGTGCTTCAGGAGCTTGACGAAGCCGGTGTCGGTGTCGACTTCGAGATAGCTTGCCTGGATGCCGTTGGTGAAAGCGAATGGCCAGGCGCGCGGTACGTAATGGCGTGTCGCCATCAGCTCAGCCTGGAAGCCGGGCGGCAGCGTGTCGGGCCGGAAGTAAGCAACGCGCGCCAGTTCGTCGAGCGGCAGGCGTTCGGTGCCTTTGGCCTTGTCGACCACGATGCCATTGCGGATGTCGAGGTCCTCGGGCTTGGCCTGCAGCATCGCGCCGGCGACCGCGAGAACGTTGCCGCGTAGTGCTTTGCCCGCCTGCCAGGCCGCTTCGCCGCCGATGCCGGCCGCGCGCGAAGCCCAGGTGCCACCGCCATAGGGCGTGTTGTCGGTGTCGCCGGTGACGACGCGAACTTTGTCGATGGCGACGCCGAAAGAGGTGGCGACGCATTGCGCCAACACGGCCTCGGCGCCCTGGCCCTGCTCGGTGACGCCGCTGTGCACGATGACCGCGCCTTGCGCGTCGAGTTTGACGGTGGCGCCGTCCTGCGAGGTGATGCGGGCGCCGCCAACGCCGTAAAAGGCGGCGGACGGGTTGGTCACCTCGATGAAACTAGCAAAGCCGATGCCGCGAGAGATGCCTTGCGCGCGCAGCTTCTTCTGCTCGGCGCGCAGGCCGGCATAGTTCATCATTGAATCGAGATGCGCGAGCGACTCGTGGTGCGACAGTTTCTCGAATTTCAATCCCGCTGCGGATGCGCAAGGGTAGGCGTCGTCGGCGATCAGATTGCGGCGACGGATTTCCAGCGGGTCCATGCCGATCTTGGCGGCGGCCAGCTCGACCAGGCCTTCGGTGACGGCCACCGCAATCGGGTGGCCGACAGCGCGGTACTGGCACATCACATTCTTATTCTGGAACACCACGCGCGCCTGGGCGCGGTAATTGGCGCAGGTGTAAGGACCGCCGGTGAGATTGACGACCTGATTGGCCTCGATGCCGCTGGTGCGCGGATAGACCGAGTAGGGACCGATGCCGGTCAAGTCGTCGATCTCGAAGGCAGCGATGACGCCATCCTTGGTGACGCCGATTTTGCCTTTGATGCGGTGGTCGCGGGCGTGAATGTCGGTGACAAAGCTTTCGATCCGGTCGGCGACAAATTTCACCGGCCGCTTGAGCAGCTTGGACAGCGCCACCGTCGCCATTTCGTCGGCATAGGTGTGCACCTTGATGCCGAACGAGCCGCCGACATCTTTGGTGAGCACGCGCACCTGATCGGCGGCGATGCCAAGATGCTTGGCGAACAAGTCCTGCATCATGTGCGGCGCCTGGGTGCCCTGGTAGACCGTCATGCGACGGTCGCCTTCGTTCCAATCGGCGACAATGGAGCGCGGTTCGGTGGTGACGCCGGTGTGGCGGCCGAACATGAAGGTGGTTTCGACCACCGCGTCGGCTTCGGCGAAGGCCTTGTCGACGGCGCCGACTTCGAGCTTGCGCTCGAAGCAAAGATTGTCGCCGAGCGATGAATGGATCACGTGAGTCTTGGCGTCGAGCGCGGTTTCGGGGTCGGTGACCGCCGGCAATTCTTCGTAGGTCACCTCGACCAGCTCGCAGCCGTCCTCGGCTTGCGCGCGGCTGCGCGCGAGCACGGCGCAGACCGCTTCGCCCTGCCAGCAGGCGACGTCAACAGCAATAGGGGATTGCGGCGCGGACTTTAGGCCTTTGAGATGCGTGAGTACGCCAACCCAGGGCGTCATCACTTTGGCGAGTTCGGCGCCGGTGACGACGGCGATCACGCCCGGCGATTTTTTGGCAACTTCGGCTTTGATACCGGCGATGCGGGCGTGGGCATGCGGCGAGCGCACGAAGGCGACATGCGCCATGCGCGGCAGCACGACGTCGCTGACATATTGCCCGCGCCCCTGCGTGAGCCTCGCCAAATTTGGCCGCGGCACCGAGCGGCCGATATAGGAGTTCGGCCGGTCAAGCGCGCTGAGCACGGTCGGAGAGTCGTCGGTGATTTTCATTGACGCGCAGTCCTCATAAAAATCGCGTCGGCCATAGAATCGTGCGCCACATATGGGCCGACGGGCTGTTGTCCAGGCCAAGGCCTTCCTTCGGCTGCCTGAAGTGGCGCCCGATGATGTCGACGAAGTCGTCGAGATTGACCTTGGCGTTTGGATCGAACGAATAGATGTCGTTCATGCAGATCAGGCGCGAGGTCATGTACCACTTGTGCTTTCGCGCGCGCTGGTATTCGTCGACAATGTAGGGCTCCGGTTTATAGTCAGGTCCGAATAATTCCTTGTAGAGATCGGGGTAGTCGTAGCCGACCGAGTCGTCGGGGAAGAAGCGCAACGCCTGGTGCGTCTTTACCGCCCAGGCGACTTCCTCGTCCACATAGGGTTCGATCATCTGCGAACCCCAGTAGCCGTGGTCGCAGCGGATGAAGCTGACAATGGCAATGTCGTGCAGAAGACAGGCGAGCACGACCTTTTCCGGCTGGCCGCCCTTGAGCGCATGGGTCGCGCTTTGCAGCAGATGCGCGGTTGACGCAAAACGGTGGCGGAAATAATCGACCAGCGTCGGCTTTTCCGGCATCGGCGGCAGCCGCGGATCGTCACCCATGAGAAAGAATTTGCCGGGGTTCTTCGCTCGCAATTCCGGGCTGGTGTCCATCTTGATGTGGCCGTCCATCAGATGCGCGATGGTCGACTTGGTGATGATGCGTTCCATCTCGTGCATCTTTTCTTCTTCAAACTCGTCGGCACGCTCGGACATCGTTTTGGCGTTGGGGTGCTCGTTCATGGGATCACCATTTGTTTTCCGCGCGCGCTTGCGCGACCGATTCTACCGCATCGACGATGGCCTGATAGCCGGTGCAGCGGCAGTAGTTGCCGGAGAGATGCTCGCGGATGTCGTCGCGGCTCGGCACGATTTTTGTTTCTTTTGCTCGTTTCAATAAATCTTGCGCCGCCGCGAGCATGCCGGGCGTGCAATAGCCGCATTGCAGGGCGTTGCGCTGCTCGAACGCCAATTGCAGGTCAGCGATTTCGCCAGAATCCGAGAGACCTTCGATAGTCTCGACTGTGGCGCCGTCGCATTGCACCGCCAGCATCAAGCAGCCGCGCACGATCTCGCCGTTGACGTGTACGGTGCAGGCGCCGCAGACGCCATGCTCGCAGCCGACATGGCTGCCGGTCAGGCCTAAATCCTCGCGCAAGAAATCGACCAGCGTCTGGCGCGGCTCGACGCGCTCGGTGACGGCCTCGCCGTTGACGGAGAGTGAAATGTCGAGGGCGCTCATCATCGCGCCTCCATCAATTGCGCGGCGACGCGGCGGAGCAACACGCCGGCGAGATGTTTCTTCACCTTTGCCGTCGCCTGCACGTCGTCCTGCGGCTCAAGATCGAGCGCGGCGACCGCGGCGTCGATGTTGCCGTTTGCCAGCGCCGCTTCGGCCTTGCGCGCGCGCATTGGAGTGGCGCCGACGCCGAAAAAAGCCAGACGCACATCGCTGAGCTTCTTGCCGTCGGCACGCGCACTGGCGGCGAGGCCGACGATGGCATAATCGCCGTGGCGGCGCGCCAGTTCGGCGAAACCGGTGCGCGTATCCTTGCTGGCGGCCGGCACGCGAATAGCGGTGAGCACGTCCTGGGACCCAAGCGCGGTTTCGAACAGGCCCTTGAAGAAATCCTGCGCCCGAATGGTGCGCTTACTCTTGGAGCCGGTGGCGTCGATTTCGCCGTCGAGCGCCAGCAGGCAGGCCGGCAATTCGGCGGCCGGATCGGCGAAGGCGATCGAGCCGCCGAGCGTACCGCGGTTGCGAATGGCGGTGTGGCCGATATGCGGCATGGCTCGCGCGATCAGCGGCGCGTATTTGGCAATCAGCTCGGAGCGCTCGGCTTCGGCATGGCGCACCAGCGCGCCGAGTTCCACTTTGCCGTTCTTGTGGGCGACGCCGCCGAGCCCGCCGACGCCGTTGATGTCGATCAACAGGCTCGGGGCGGAAAGCCGCATATTGAGCGTGGCGATTAGGCTCTGCCCACCCGCCAGCAGGCGCGCGTCCTTGTGCTCGCCCAACAGCGCGACCGCTTCCTCGAGCGAGCGCGCTTTTTTGTAGGCAAATGGCGCCGGCTTCACGCGACCTCCCGGTATTTCGCTGGCGCGTGATCCGGTCCGAAAACTGGTCCCCACTTTTCGGGATCACACGCTATTTTTTCTTTATTGTGACTGGGAACGGGGGCAGGTCAATGTATAAAGCCTGCACAAAAATCAGGGGAGGCAACATTGCCGAAGGAATTCGAGGGAAAAGTCGTGGTCGTCAGTGGCGGCAGCCGCGGCATCGGCCGGGCCATTGCCGTGGCGTTTGCGCGTGAGGGCGCGCAGTGCGTGCTGGCGGCGTCGAGCGCGGCCAATCTCGCCGAAGCTGCCAAGGTGGTCGTGGCCGCCGGCGGGCCGGAACCAATGACGATTGGCGGTGACCTGCGCACGCTTGCCGGTTGCGAGCAGGTGTTTGCGAAGGTCAGCGAACGTTTCAAACATTGCGACGTGCTGGTGAACAATGCCGGCGCGACCAAAGGCGGCAAGTTTCTCGATCAGCCAGACGATGCCTGGACCGATGGCTTCGCGCTCAAGTTCCACGCCGCGGTGCGGCTGACGCGACTATTCTGGCCACAGCTCAAGCAAGCACACGGCAATATCGTCAACATCATCGGTGGCGCGGCGCGCACGCCGGGACCGGATTTCCTGATCGGCGGCGCGGTCAACGCAGCGATGGCCAATTTTGCCAAGGGCCTGACGTCGATGGGCAATCGCGACGACATCAACATCAATGTCATCCACCCCGGCCAGACGCAGACAGACCGGGTCGAGCAATTGTTCGCGCAATTCGCCAAAGCGCAAAACAAAACGGTGGAGCAGATTCGCGACGAGGCGCTGGTCAAGAGCGGTCTGCGCCGCATCGGCCAGCCCCAGGACGTGGCGGAACTGGTGCTGTTTCTGTGCAGCGCGCGGGCGCGCCATATCCAAGGTACCGCGATTGCCATCGATGGCGGCGGCACGCCGGGGTATTACTAAACGAGCGTCTTCACGATATCGATGGCGCGGCGCAGCAGCGTCATCGAGGCTTCCAGCGTGCGGAAGGCGGCGTGCGCGGTCAGTGTTACGTTCGGCAGCTTCGCCAGCGGATGATCGGCCTTGAGCGGTTCGGCGTGGAACACGTCAAGCCCGGCATGACGGATGTGGCCGCTTTTGAGCGCCGCGATCAGCGCCGCCTCATCCGCCAGTGCGCCGCGCGCAGTGTTGACGAAAATGACGCCCGGCTTCATGCGCGCGATGCGTTCCGCCGACAGAAAGCCGCGGGTCTCATCGCCGAGCGTGAGGTTCATCGACACCACATCGCTTCGTGCCAGCAGCGCATCGATATCCACCAGCGGCACCTGAACGTCGGTATGTTTGGTGCGGTTCCAGCCAATCACCTCCATGCCTATGCCTTTGCCGATGCGCGCCACTTCGCGGCCGATGCCGCCGAGACCGATGACGCCCAGCGTTTTTCCCAAAAGCTGCACGCCTTCGTGCGGCGTCCAGGTGCCGGCGCGCACCTCGCGGTCCATGCGCGCCACGTCGCGCGCGGCCGCCACCATCAGCGCGATCGAATGTTCGGCTACCGCGGTGTCGCCATAGCCTTTGATGATGTGCACCTTGATGCCGCGCCCTTCCAGTTCACCGACGTCCATGTAGCTCGCGGGCCCGGTGCCGAGGAACACGATGTGTTTGAGCGCCTTGCAACGCTCTACCAATTCGGTCGGCATGTAGGAATGGTCGTCGATCGCGATGTCATAGCCGGCGAGTACCAGCGGCAGCTCGTCGCGCGCGAATGGTTCGGTATTGACGTCGATTGCAGGATCGTCGGGACGAATCACGCGCGCCCAAACGGGCGCAAGCTGGTCGTTGCAGTCGAGGAAGATCGTTTTCATGGCCTCATACACCGACGAAACAAATGAAGCCGTCAACCGTTGACGGCTTAGGTCGCGAAGACTTACATGCGCCGCCCAGCTTTGTCTCGGATAAGAAAACGTATGAGTGACAGTCCTAAAGCAGTCTGCATCATAGCCTGGCCGGCGGGCCATTCGCGCTCGCCGCTGATCCACAATTATTGGATCAAGCAACACAAGCTCAACGCCGAATACCGGCGCGAGGCGGTGCCGCCGGAAAAATTCAAGGAGTTCGTCACGCATCTGCGAGAGAACGGCTATATCGGCGGTAACGTCACCGTGCCGCACAAGGAGACCGCGCTGACGTTGTCGGCGCCGGACGAACGCGCCAAGGCGGTCGGCGCCGCCAACTGTCTTTGGTACGACGGCGACACGCTGCGCTCGACCAATACCGACGTGGAGGGCTTCCTCGGCAATCTCGATGCCGTCACACCGGGCTGGGATCGCGGCCTGGAAACGGCGGTCGTGCTGGGCGCCGGCGGCGGGGCGCGGGCCGTGATATTCGGGCTGGTTCAGCGCAATGTCGGGCGCATTTACGTGATCAACCGGACGCGGGCGCGGGCGGAGGCTTTGAAGAAAAAATTCGGCGCGCGAGTGAGCGTTGCCGGGTGGGACGAAACCACCGGGTTGTTGGGCGGGGCCGGCCTGCTGGTCAACACCACGAGTTTGGGCATGGTTGGGCAGCGCAGATT